>ENA-OPCC01000133-OPCC01000133.1-human-gut-metagenome-genome-assembly--contig:-NODE-133-length-39508-cov-8.222011_pt1 | contig 39508 bp, 53 predicted proteins | sample MGYA00241558_ERZ501467 | MGnify/ENA primary metagenome ERZ501467 (study PRJEB25962, sample SAMEA2042620) | human gut metagenome | biome: human gut; feature: human-associated habitat; material: faeces...
CCCTGGTTCCGCAGGTGCATCGAGGACATCCTGGCCGCCAGATGGTGGGGGTTCTCACTCATGCAGTTCTACCGGGAAGGGGAATGGATCAACTATGACCTTATCCCACGTAAACATGCGGACCCGATACGAAGGCTGATACTGCGCCACCAGACGGACATCGCAGGAACATCCTGGGAAGAATATCCCGACCTTCTCTTTGTCGGGGACAAGGACGATATGGGACTTTTGGCCAAGGCGGCGCCGTGGGTCATATACAAACGCAATGACGTTGCAGACTGGGCACAGTTTGCCGAAGTGTTCGGTATGCCCATACAGGAATACACCTACGAGACAGACGATGACGAAGCCCGGCAACGTGCCATAGAGGACGCGACCGGTATCGGGTCTTTGGGCGTATTCATACACGGAAAGGACACGGAACTGAATCTCAGAGAAGCCGGGAACAAAAGCGGTTCAGCAGACCTGTACGACAAGCTCTGTGAACGGTGCAACAGTGAAATATCCAAACTGATACTGGGAAACACGCTGACCACCGAGGCATCCAGAACCGGAACGCAGGCACTCGGAACGGTACACAAAAAAGTGGAGGACAAACTGGTCAAGGCGGATTGCCGATACGTTCTGGACGTGTTGAACTATGACATGACCGACATTTTCCTGTCTATGGGAGTGGATACCACCGGAGGAACATTCTGTTTCCCCGAACAGAAAGAGACGGACCTTAACACGGAAATAAATGTCTTATCCCGATTAAAAAAGGATTTCGGCCTGCCCATAAGCGATGATTACCTGTATGAGAAATTCGGCGTGGAAAAACCGAAGGACTATAAGCTGCTTAAAGCGGAGACCAATCAAAAGATACAAACACCGGTTGTACCCACTCCGGTGGAACCCAAAGAGCCAAAAACCGGGAAAAAACCTGGAAAGGAAACCGAAGAACCCACAGCAAGGCAGAAAAGGGACTTCATGGCATGGCTGAAAAGTTTTTTCGTCCACGCCCCGGAACAAGACGGGGCAGCTTTAAAATGGTAGTGGACACGCTTTACCGGGATTCCGGAAAAGAGGCATCCTCCGATTTCACATTCGACAAGCCGGTACTGGAAGCATTCATAAAGCACATATATGAAAAGGACTTCCATCCTATGACGGACATAGAACTTGACATGTTCCTTGCCGTATGGAACAAACTGGATATAGCCACGGACAAAGGGTTCGGGGAAAGGGAACCTGACGACCCGGACTATGATTTCTACCGGGAACTGCAGACGAACAACGCCGTGTTTGCCGCATTCAAGGTACACCGGATGCAGAATGACATGGCCGCGTTATTACTGGATTCAAACGGCATTCTAAAACCGTTTGAACAGTGGGCAAGGGAAGCGATGCCCATAGCCGACCACCAGGTTTACCAGTGGCTGCAGACGGAATACGACACGGCGGTAATCCGGGCACACCAGGCCGCCGACTGGAAACAGTTTGAAAGGGAAAAGGACATCCTTCCGAACCTGAAATGGATGCCTTCGACATCGCTGCATCCCGGAGCGGACCACAGGCTCTTCTGGGGAACGATACGCCCCATAGAAGATGCCTTCTGGAACGAACACCGGCCCGGAGACCGTTGGAACTGCAAATGCAGCCTGTCATCCACGGACGAAGAACCGACACTGCTTCCGGAATCAGATCCGGCAAGCAAACCGCAAGCCGGACTGGAGAACAACCCGGGAAAGGACGCAAAACTGTTCTCCGACAAGCACCCGTATCAGTCGGAAGCACATGCCGGGGCAAAAAAGGCAGTTGACAGACTTACGGAACGGATCAATGAAATGATAGACGAAATGCCGGACAACCTGACTTATGAAGAAAAGAAAGCCATCGCGGTAAACAATCTCGAACTGGAAAAGGCCCTTGGGATTAAAAAAGGAAAGCCCATGAGCGTGGAAGAAGCGGACAAACAGAACGCCAACCCGAAACATGCGGATGAATTTGTATTAGACCCCAACGGTATATTCTATGACAAAGGTGGTAGAAGATATAGAAAGAACGCAGACTATGACGAAAAAAAGCACAAGCCGTACAATATCAACTGTCAGACCTGTGCGCCTGCCTATGCCTTACGCCTAAAAGGGTTCGACATTACGGCAAAGGGAAATATTCCAGGATCAAAACTGGAATACTTAAGTAAAGGACGTGCTTTCGAGATATGGAAAAACATAGACGGAACACCGGCAAAACACATCAGTATAAACGACTGGCTTCTTACAAAAGGATATTTGAAAATGACTCCCAAAAGATACTGGGAATATTTCAACGAAGTCTGCAAAGAGGAAGGAGTTTACGAGTTGTGCATAGGGTGGAAAAACGGAGGCGGTCACGCTACCATCCTGCAACGGTTTGCCAACGGGGAACTGCGTTATATAGAGCCGCAAAGCGACAACTCAAAAGGTTCAGGGATGGAATGGAAGGATGTCAAATACCTATGCGACATCGGAGCTCCCAATTCACACAGTTGCAGAGGGCTTATGAGAATAGACAACAAGCTATTCGATATCGGGTTCTTCGACATCTTTGACATATAAGTCAATGAAATCAAATACATGCAACCCGGTTATTTCCATCGCTTCACCGTCTTTAAACAAGTATAAAAACGGGAAACCGACAGTAGCATCATCCGGAAAGACAAACAGCCATGCCTCCTGTCCCTCGTGATTGCCGAGGTACTTGAAGTGGCGACCGTACTCATTGATAAGGTGCTGCGCCTCATTGATTACTTGTTCAGGTATGTTCATAATAAGAGAGTTTTCACAAAAGTACGTTTTTTATTTGACATAACAATAACAATATGGATATAAAAGAGTTTTCAACCTTGATAAAGGAAAAAGCAAAGGAACTGGATGATATGGCCAAACATAGGCTCCCGGTAAAAATCGGACGGATGGCGAAAGACCATTACCAGGACAATTTCAGAAAGGGAGGATTCGTGAACAAGAGGCTGCAACGTTGGCCTGCCACAAAAAGGCAACAAAGCGGGGACACATCGGCTGCTTCTAATTACGGACCGTTACTCAGCCGGAGGAACCATCTCTTCAGCTCTATCAAGTACATGCCTTCCGACTATCATGTCAGGGTGGCAAATGATGTCCCCTATGCCTCCATGCACAACTATGGGGGAGAAACGCATCCGACCGTAACGCCCAAAATGCGGAGGTTTGCCTGGGCCATGTATTACAACACCTCCGGCATAGGCAAGAAGCCCTCTACGGGCAAAAAAACGGGCAACAGGCGCAAGAATACAGTCTCTCCACAGGCTGAGATGTGGAAAAGGCTCGCACTCACAAAGAAAAAGAAGCTGAAGGTCAAAATACCCAAGAGACAATTCATCGGGGAGAGTGCAACTTTGAACGCCCGGATAGAGAAAACGATTGAGAATGAAATAAGGAACATCTTAAAATAAAACAGATATGGAAGAACTTTACATCAGCATCCTGGAAAGAATACGGAATGAAATGCCGGAAATAGCCTACATCGACGAGGATTACGGACAACTGGAAGGCATGGATTCAGAAAACGATGACTTTTACCCTGTCACATTCCCCTGCGTCCTGATCGGGAATGCGGAGGCGGACTGGAAAGACATCGGCATGGGAACACAGGCCGGTCAGATACAACTGACCGTACGCCTCGGAATAGACTGCTACCATGACACACATATCGGAAGCGGAACGACTGACAAGATAAGGGAAAGAATGGAACTCGCAGGAAAACTGTACAGAACACTTCAGGGCTACCGCTTCTCCGGATTCATGGACGAAATGGCGAGGATAAAAAGCAGGGACTACACCCTACCTGGAAATATCAAAGTGTACGAGATTGTATTTGAATTCAACTTTCGCGACGAATCTGCGCTACAGGATAGCCTGCATCATCGCTGAACAGGGCAAGCTGCCTGTATGTAAGACGGGGAGCCCGCACTTTCGGTACGGGCCGTATGTCGGGATCAGTCTTGCTGCATTCCCGGATAATGGCCATGATACGCTCCTCGGATATGAAGAATTCCTGCTCTGAAAGGATTTTCAGGGCACGGTCAAAACGAAGCCCCTGCACCTCCGTCCAGAAATAATAACGGCGGCACAGGGCTTCATTGCGTTTCCTTATCAGTTCCTTGTCGCGACCTTTTGCCATACAAATATCGTTTTTTCCCACAAAAATAATGAAATAAGACACAATAAGCAATTAAAAAAGCCTGCATACCACAGATATACAGGCTTTTGTGTTAATACGTTAAACAGCCGGACTATAACCGGCAGAAAGAAGGCTCTATCCTTCTCCAGACGCCGTTCTCATCACGTTGGTAGAAATAATAGTTTACAGCCGTCTTATACACCACGTTGCTTTCACGGAACAGATCCATGATGTCCTTATATTCCGAATCGAAACGGGGTTCCAGTTCGTAAAGTTTGCTGATGGACTTGTAGTCCAGATCGCCCTGCTTGTTGCGTTCCAGCAATGTCATGGCCAACTGGTACATCGGATCGTCCACCCCTTTCTCCGTTTTGGAAACATAAACCTTCAGGTAGTCCACAAGACGGGATGCCGCCATGTCCGCACGCTCGTCAAAACTCTTCACCTTGTTGCTTCGCACCTCCAGTTTGGTATCTCCGTCCACGATGGTGTAGCTTGCCTGGTCATCGCCCTTGCGCAGCTGTCCGTATTCACGCATCGTATCACGGAAAGCGCGACTGTCCTGCTCGAGACGGTCACGAAACGCCTTCACATCGGCCACCAGCGGCTGAAGCAGCCTCCATACATCAATCATGAACTGGCTGCGCAAACCTTCGTATGCGTCACGTCTGTTCTGTTTCTCTTCCTTTTCCCGCTGCTGCATTTCTGCAATCAGTTCCTTGCGCTCATCAGCCGAAAGGCTGTTCAAAAATTCTTTTTTATCCATGTTCGTTTTTATTAAGTGGTTATAATCATTTCTTTTCCTTGCGCCTTATGGCACGTATTTTTTTCAATAGGGCATCCAGTTCCCCACAATCCAAATCCCGGAACTCCTTGCCTGCTATACGGCTGTCCAGGCAGAAAGAATTTACTCTGTCCCAGTTTGCCGTATCTACGCCTAAAAGCTGCATCTGGTGCAGCACGGCGGAACGTCTTTTCCTGCGCTCCTGGATAAACCTTTCACGCTCTGTCGGCAATACCAGCTTGCGCATCCCCTCCAGAGCGGCAGCATATTCATTCCGTGACATTTCGTGGAGACTTGCGGTGCGTCCATCCGTGTATTGAAGCACAATGCTCCGCTTCAGCCCCTCACGGTCAGATGTCGGCAGACGGTTCAAAAGACCGTAAAACGCCGCATAGTTATCAATGGGACCATTCATCACTTTTTGTTTTTGAAATACCCGTTTATACTTGCTACAGATGTCGTTTCCATTGACGATGTTACAGAAATCGGTACACCCGGATTCTGCTCTTCCAACTGTTTTTTCACAAATTCCTCATACTCATCCATCGTCTTTTTCCTAAAATCCGAAGTATTGGTATCACTGACATAGCCAAATTTAAAGGTCATTGAACGTGGTTTGTAACCTAACGGGGTTTTTACCTTTACCGAAATGATACTTATATATTGCTTGCTCATATATTCACTACTTTAACAGGTTTATCCAATATTTTCACTTTCGCTTCCGGAACATCCTTTATGACAGCCGCCGCAAATTCCATGTGGCGGGTCTCAATTACCGCCCAGTCCTCTGTCTTTTCGGACGGATAAACTATGAACCGCTGGCGGGGTTCGTAACAGCTCCAGTTTACAAGGACATTACTCAGCCTGTCTATCGGCAAGCCTATTTGATACAACTCTCCTATTTTCATTTTCGTGAATGATTTGAACTGACATACTCATACCCTTTTACTGTTGGACAATAAACAACATCCCCAAATGGACCCGGCTTACTTGTCAATAAACCATACGATACCATTTCTTCCAATTCATCAGACGGTCTGCTGAAACCGCCCCATCCTTTTTTGCAGATATGTTCCAACGTGGCAATCTGTGTCTTACTCAATTTTGTTTCCATCTTTATGTTTATTTGAATTATACATTCCTATATTCTGATTCTTACGTAATTCATTCGGACGCATGATGTAGGTATCCTTCAAATGCCAATAAGGTTTGCCCTCTCTCCTATCCTCTGCCTGCATCAAGTGAACAGAGCCTATCACATGCCCAACAATCCCCACCTCTCGGAATACGCCTTGCATTCTAACCTGCGATGGACTTTGGCCACACGTATCTACGCACAACACAACGGCCACAATTAACGTATCAAGCATATCATTCCTCCTTTCTTGTAGGTTTCCAATCGACGGTCACAATCGCATCCAACTGTCCAGAGCCGCCACATACCGGACAGTTTACCTTAACACTCTCATGATGCTCCTCTCCCCAAAACCAGCCGTTACCCTGACAGTAACCGCATTTATGTCCCGGACTTACCAGCATCTCACGGTTCCTGCCTTTGCTCATAAAGGAAGGAGGAACCAATTCCAACTGCTTTAAAATTCTACTCATTGTCATTATCATTTAAAAAACCGTATTCTTCCAAAAGTTTCTCACTGGAGGCCTTGGATAGTTCCCTGGCTATCTCACTCAAAATATAAGACTGATCCGGGAGGGAATAATTCTCCACAGCCGACTTTACCTGTTCAGTCATTTCTTCAATTAGTTCTTCCATCATTTTTCTGCCCAATATTTAGCGGCCCCTTCCTCCCATATCGTATAATAGTTTCCGGGAGCCGTGATAAAACGTCCTTTGCACATAGCCCGGAAGCCCTGGACAAATATTTTCACATCAGCATCGTAAGCGACCTTCTTTGCCGCACGTCCTTCAGGATTCATCCCCTCGGCATGGCTGATAAAAATCAGCAGCTTATTGGCATGTTTTTCTTTCATGGCCTTGTAGGTGGCGTATGTCAGACCGGAATACTGGAAGCTGTCTATAATGACAATCTCCGGGCTTCTCCGTTTTGACAGACGCTCCGAAAGTTCATCCATTGGTTCACGGTCAAGAATGACAAAACGCCTGTTCACTTCTTCCATCTTATGCCTTACCAGGGAATTCTTCAACGAAAGCCCTGTGCTTTCCTCAAGGCTGTCATAGGCAACCTTGGCAAACCGGCAAAGGTACTTGGCAAGCTGCATCACGAATGAACTCTTGCCGTTCCCACTGTTACCCCATATTATCCAAGTCCCGGTCCGATCCGGATGCCCGAAAGCCTTCTCCCATTCCCCTTCAAAGGGGAAAGAAGGAATATTCATGGACTGGACTTGTTTAGGCGAATATGCACGTCCCATAATCCTTATGATTTAAGTTTCTCTATTTCCGTATATAGACGTCTCAAACCACCGTCTGACAGATTCACAAGCTGCATGATGTCCGTTCCTGCAGGAGCGTTTACCTTGGCCACAATCGCAGCCTGAGCCTTCAGGAACTTGGCACGTTCCTTACCGTCATCCGGCGTTACCTTGCTGAACGTATCCCCATATCTGGAAAGCATCTCGGTATAGCCCACCTTCTTCCCCTCGATGGCACGGTCTATCTTTTCCTTCAGACCGTCGGCACCCATCATGTACCAGGCGCAACACCGTTCCGTCGCATTCCACAGGGCCTTCAGCTCAAGAAAAGCCTCATACTGCAGGTCTCCTGCCTCGTCCAAAATGATAAGCGGGTTCTCTATCGTGCGCAGGTAAAACACAAGGTTCTCGTAAACCGTGTGGTAGCGTCCGTTACTGTCCACCCCGAACTCCTTGGCAATATGCCGTATCAAACGCAACTTACTTTTAACTTGTGAACAGTCCACGTAAATAGCGTTCTTGTGGTTCTTCACATACGCACGTGCCGTGAATGTTTTTCCGATATTGGGAATATCACAAAGGATTGCACTCAGACCGCTTCTTTGGCAACGCTCAAGCTGCTCCGTTATGAAAGCGAATGTCGGTGTTTCGGCCGCCTTCCACTCCATCTCGTCTTTCAGCTTCACGCCCAGACGGCGTGCGATACATATCCAGTTCGCATCGCTGACCTGTTTGTCGGTAACCCCTTTTTTAAGGTTATTATATACACTTGCCGAAATGCCCAAAGCCACGGCATGTTTGTTGTCTGACGGGTAATTTGTCCTGTCCGTCTTGATAGCTTCCAGTACTCTGCCCTTTATTTCTGATGTAAGTTCCATTCTTATGTTATTTTAATGTCGTTATAATGCTATTCTTCCTTTCTGCTTGTAGCGGTCAACGTCCATGAATTCCGAAAAATCGTCGTCCGGCTGTTGTTGCGGTACTTCCACCGGTCTCGCAACCGCCTGCTCAATCTCCCTCTTTTCTTCCGGTCTGATAATGCCGACCTTCTTTATCTTCTCCTCCTTCATCATCCTGTCGAACCGGGCCACATATTTGGCCTGTTCCGTATAAGCCTTCACATCATCCTCGGTCTTCTCCGCGTCAGCCTCGTTGTAACGCTGTATCAGCCCGCAGGTGGCGATATAGTTCCCGTTCTGATAGATATACACCTCGGATATTTTCCCGTCCATATCGGGCAAATAATAGGCTTCCACGTTGTAGTTGCGGGGTTCCAGCCTCTCAATCAGTTTTGGATCCGGCAATCCGTACTGGTTATACATTACCGTGCAGTACATGTTGCGCCTGATGCTTGTTTCAGACTTTTCTCCGATATAGCGTGCCAGTATGGCCCTGTCATACGGGGCGAGGTTCGGATTCTGGTTGGCGCAAAGCACGTCCCAACGCGTCATTCCTGGATAGAGCTTCTGGTTCGGATGTTTCTGATTGTTGTATTCCCTGATTGCCGCAATGTCATCGGCCACAAGTTCCTCATAGCCGTAGGTCTTTTCCTTGTAGGTATTGTTGAACTCGTCATAGACCTTTTCCGTTTTCGGGCGGTTGGCTTCCAATGCGGCATACCAGCGGCCTATGCCTATCTGCATGTTTTTCTCCACGGTATATTTCTTTGCCCTGTTCCCATGCTCGGCACGTTTCTCCTGGGAATTGCCCGGATTACACCAACGGACAAACGGGAAAACGACACCGGCTTTCATCAGACCGTCGGCAAAGTTGTTTACGAGATGATGTTCGACCTCCACCTGTGCGGGCATATACCAGCCGTTCCTTTCTATCGTCTGGAACATGTTCCTTACGCAATCAAGGAAAAGGTCTGCCGTTTTCAACCTGTTATAGGCATATCCTACTACACATCCCGAAGCTACATCGTAAGCGTAGTACGCCTTTACACGCTGTCCGTTGTGCATCTTCCGGGGAAGGTCACGGTCGTCCAACGAGACCTTGCTGAAGGCAAAGAACGGGCTGTGACGCAGGTGGTGCGGACGGTATTCGTTGTTGAACTCCCACTGGCTGTCATGCAATTTAGCACGCAAGGCCTTGTTTTTCGGATTGTTCAGGTAGTTGGCTATCGTCGCCTCGCTCAAAACGAGCGGGTTCCCTTTCTTGTCCGTGAACTGGGACGGGTTGTACACCTCTCCCGTCTCCGGGTCAAAGACCTCAATCTCTCCGCAGACGAACATGTTGTACATTTCCGCCACCGTCGTGTTGTACGGACGCGTAGGATGGCTGTCAAGGCTCAATATAAGCCGCTCTATCGGATAGCTGACCTTCCGGGTGTTCTGGTTCTTGAACTTCTTGCTGATAAGGCACTCATATCCGGCAGATCGGAACTCGTTTACTTTCTTCTGAAAACGTGTCGGGGACAAAGGCAGCGTATGGCCGAACTCCGTCTGGTAATAACTGATTGCCCCGGCCATCTCTCCCCAGTTTATCCGGTTGTTCTGCATGGCCTGGCGCATGGTTTTCGTATCGTTCATGACGGCAAGCACCGCCTGCAGCACAGAAGCGTTTATCGTGTACTCGTTTATATGTTCCGGAGGAAGAGGGCTGCCGTCCTCAAACCTGAATCTTGTATAAAATGCACGGGCCTTGGCGTCTATCTCGTAATGAGAACCGAACCAGTCACGTAATATATTACTTTCCATATCTCCGTATTTTTGTTTGATTTTATCCTTGAAACGCTGTGGCAGGGTCGCCACTTCCACAAGGGCATAGCTTCCGAGCCCTTTACCGGGGCGCACCACGTTAATCTGACCTCTCATTTTCAACTGCTTGTAATTGGCTTCCGTCATGATAGGAGCAAGTTCCTCGTCAGACAACATGGAAGGATGGACTCCTTTCAGTACCCGGCTTCCGCTATAATCCGCGTTCCCGCTATTTTTGACCGGACGGTCGTCATAGGTCAAATCCCTTGCGGATATGCACAATATCTTTCCGTAGTACTCCATAACGACCTCCTCACAGCGAGGAAGCCATCAGTTGTACTTCCCCTTGCAGTTCCATAAGACCAGGGATACCAAGTCCCTGCTTTCTTATTTTTACCTTGTCATCCACCACAACCTCTACCATGTCACGATTCTTGTAGGCTACGATTTTCACACGCGGTCCAAATGTCTGTGTCATAGTCTCCGTATCATGGAAGGTCTCCATCTCCGGCATATCGGCACCAGACAGCTTGCCGCCGCGTTTCAAGGCCGCCACACGTATGCGTCTGGCCAAATCACTGTCACTGTTAAATGTAAGAGCCTTCCACACCATCACGTTGGTACACTCGAACAGCTTCTGAAGGTATGCCTTCTCAGCCCTGTCTGTCAATATCTGTTTTTTCATATCTCTTTCTTTTGATTTCCTCGTTCAATACTTCCAATGTTTCTTCACACACGCATGACAAATTTTCCATCACACGATAAGCGTCACAAGTCTCTATCTCTTCGGCAGACATGGTAGATTGTGCCTGTTCCATCGCTTGGTCAGTTGCCATTTGCAAACGGAGCACAGATGCGGCCAAATAGCGAAATTTTTGCCGGAGTTGCTTTTTAGCTGTCTCCATTGACTGTTGTTTTCTCATATTACATTGTATTAATGTTTGACTTTGCGGGCGGTTGTGGACTCGAACCACAGACCATGTCCTCTCCCGAATAGGAGTTTGGATTGTTCTACCAACTGAACTAACCACCCAATATTCAGACCGCTTTCAGGCAAGTCCTATTTCTATCACTTCCAATAGATTATCTGTCCTCATGCTGTTTACAGCAAGCATGGCACGTGATACTTTGTTTTCTCTCATCCATTTCTCTGCTTTCCTGACGGCGGCTTGCTTGTTGCTGCCGTCAGGAATAAATGCTCCTAACTCGTTGTAGTTCTCGTCTGTCAGTTCAAAATAATACCTTCTCATATCCGTAAGTTTTTAAATCAGTTCAATACATTCTTCCGGCACGCATATCAGCGTCCACACGTTGCCGTCCTTCACATAGTCCACATCATACTGCACGTCAAAGGTGCAGCAGTTGTAATCCCAGCCTTTTATTACACCGGTCACGGTTTCGCCGTTGGCTTTGGTAACCTGTACTTCCTGTCCCTTCTCGAATTTAGCCTTCATATCACTTGCCCTCCACTTCGTTAATAATGGGATTCAGACTACATCCGTAGCAGTTCATCAGCCTTTGTACCATTCTTTTCACATAACTTTCCGGTGCTGTAAATACGATACCGTCCTCCTCGTTGTAGCCGAAACTGATACCGTCCATTATGAGCAACATGGCCACCTTGTGTTTCACGCTCTGGGTCTGCCATACTTTGATTTCTTCGTTCATATTCTTTAATTTCTAAAATTCGTTAATCTCAGGCCAATTTCGTATATTTGGCCGCTGTTAATATCTTTAACACGTTGCAAATATACAGAATTTCTGGAAAACCAAAAAGAAAAATACAGAATTTCTGAAATTAAATATTAAAATATGGATAAGGATTCAATAAACGAACGCTTTATAAAAGCTGTTTCTACGCTATTTCAAGACAAAGGGTTGACAAAAACCAGTATTGCAGAAAGCCTTGGGTTAAAGCCTTCTAAGTTTTCAGAAATTCTGAATAGCAGAATGAAAGCCGGCACAGATACCATAGCTGCTTTATGTGAAAAATATAGTTTTTCTCCCTCTTGGATTCTGATGGGAGAAGGAACAATGCTTATACCAGGAGAATTAAAAGGCAGATCTAAACCAGCCTATGCCGTAACTCCTCTTTCCCACATTGAAAAATTACAAGCTATTCAAGCGCAAGAAAATTCATATAGAACAGGAAAAATATGTCACGCTACCAATAATAAGAATGAGGGAATTCCATTGATACCTCTTAGTGCAATGGCTGGAGTTTTTACTGGCGAAACCGCTGTCATGGAGTTTGAATGTGAACGATATGTGATACCTGCCTTCAAAGGTGCAGACTTTTTGATACAGGTAAAAGGGGATTCCATGCAGCCAACATATTACTCTGGGGATCTTGTAGCTTGCCAACGGGTTCCGTTAAACGACATATTCTTCCAATGGAACAAAGCCTACGTTTTAGATACAAAGCAAGGTCCACTTATTAAGCGTATCATGCCCGGTTCTGACGAGGATCACATAAGAATCGTCTCAGACAATACCAATTACCCACCATTCGAACTATCGAAAGACCAATTCAATGGTGTGGCACTTGTACGAGGAATTGTACGCCTTGAATAGTAAAAACATCCATCACGCACGCACATAACAATATATTTAAGAAGATAAAACGACATAAAACACTGTAAATAGGCATATTATCTTTTATATAATAAGGTGTAATCGGTTTATAAAGTGGCATTTACCCCACGATAAAGAAAGCGAAACATCCAAAAACAAAGGTTTTACATCCAGTTACATATTTTTTTCGAGGGTCTGAAATTTGGAAAATGTAACCCTAAATGTAACCCTAAACTTTATAAAAATGTAACCCTAAAGTGTAACCCTTATTGTAACCCTAAACCAAAATAACGACACGTAAAGGCATAAAAAAGGGGAGCGCGACACGCCTCCCCTACTCTATTCCTGTCAATCGCCCATAAAAGGCTGTTTTTGGGCTGTTTCAGCCATTATCTTCTTTACTCTTACGACTTCCACGTATAAGCGTAGATTGCTTGATTATAGCGGTTTTAGTGGTTACTGTGCCGTTTCCTGACAGCCCGGCATGTAACAAATAACTCTTTTTCACTCCCACTTCTTCCTCCGTCAGCACGTCATATACGGCTGTAATACTCGCAAAATAGTAATCTCGCCGTTTTCCTATCAAATGAACATGTATAACTTTTGCCATTTACCTTATAATTTATACCGCAAATATACCAAATAATCATTATATGGAATAATTTTATATATTGCTTTATTAGAAACACCATAAAAAAACAGCCGAATCACGGCTGCCGCAACATCATTCAATACCCCCTCATATTCCCCCATTAATCAAAGATCATGTAAAGCAAACACTTCAATGTAAGCCTCAGTGTAAAGCCCGGTGTAAGCCAAACGTAAAGCGATGTAAACGCTTCGTTTTTATATGCCCTTTGCGACATTCTCCCGTAACCCTTTGGTTTCAAACAGGTTTACCCATTTTTTCCACCAACCACATTATGCCCTATCGTTTTATGCCCCATACAAACATTATCAGACGGAAATAAACGATAAAAAAGGTAAAAGGCAAAAATACATCCAAAATATTCGCTATTTTTGTACGTTAAAATATAACTTAATAAAGTTAAATGTCAATGCAGAGCACTATGTACGATAAGCTTTTATTGCTTCCTCTGTTTCAAGGACTATGCAAGGAAGACTTTACTGCTATACTGGAAAAAGTTAGATTGCATTTTCAGAAGTATACAGCAGGAAGTTGCATTGTAAAACAAGGTGATTATTGCAACAATATCATTTTCATTTTACAAGGCGAAACACGCGCTGAGTCGGCAGACCAGACATATCATTATACAATCCATGAAACATTAAAAAGTCCGCAGATTATTGAGCCTTATTCGTTATTTGGCATGTATCCGCAATATACGGCATCATATTATGCTCATACAAATGTAAATGCTGTAACTATCGACAAGGCTTATATTTTATCGGAACTTAACAAGTATGAGATTTTTCAGCTTAATTATCTGAACATGCTGAGTAACCGGGCACAAACTATTTACCGGAAGCTAAGAAGTCCGCATGCCAGTGATACGCTGGACAAAATCGTAAACTTTATGCTTTTACGATGTATCACTCCTACCGGAGAAAAGAAACTTCAGATTCGCATGGAAGATCTTGCTGAACAGATAGACGATACCCGGATAAATGTTTCAAAAGTACTGAACGAACTAAAGAATGAAGGAATAATCCGTTTAAGCCGCCGAGTTATCGAAATACCAAGCATGGAAGCGCTTAGTCATTATAAAGAAAACAAAAAGAAATTATTCATGGAAAATCCATTTTTACAACCTTATAATACTCCTCATGGAACCGTTCCGTTTAATAAAATAGCTCTGGCTCATTACGAACCGGCTATCCGTGAAGGAATAAATCAGGAAGATGAAGAAATAAATGCTATTGTTACGAACTCGGAAAAGCCAACATTCGACAATACAATATTGGCACTGGAGCAGTCGGGTGAACTGTTGGAACGAGTTACTACGGTAATGTTTAACCTGATGAGTGCTGAAACATGTGATGAGCTGGAAGCAATCGCTGAAAAAATGATGCCTTTACTTTCTGAACATAGCAACAATATTAGCTTGAATGAAGATTTATTCAAGCGCATCAAGGCTGTTTACGATGAAAGAAATACACTGGAACTTACAGACGAAGAACGACGACTGCTGGAAAAAACTTACGATGGGTTTGTCCGCAATGGTGCTAACCTGTCGAAAAAAGATAAAGCAACATTCCGAAAAATCAGCACGGAACTGAGTACACTGACGCTTCGCTTTTCACAAAATCATTTAAAGGAAACGAATAACTACGAACTCATACTTAACTCGGAAGAACAATTGAAAGGGCTTCCGGAAAGTGCCATAGAAGCAGCCGCACATACGGCTAAAGAGAAAGGCAAGTCCGGATGGGTTATCACCTTACAGGCACCCAGCTATGTACCTTTTATGAAATATTGTGATGACCGTAATTTGCGACGGGAGCTTTACATGGCTTACAATACGCAGTGCATGCACGATAATGAACAGAATAATCAGGAAATTGTAAAACAACTGGTAAACTTACGTATGCAACTTGCCCAGTTGCTCGGTTTCAAGGATTATGCAGACTACGCACTGCGTAAACGCATGGCAGAAAACAGCGACAATGTATACCGGCTACTCAATCAGCTCTTAGAAGCATATACTCCGACTGCCCACAAAGAGGTAGCCGAAGTGGAGGCTCTTGCCAGGAAGTTGGAAGGTGATGATTTCAAACTGATGCCGTGGGATTTCTCATACTACTCAGAAAAGCTGAAGAATGAGAAATTCAATTTCGATGAAGAAATACTGCGCCCTTATTTCGAACTTAGCCGTGTGAAAGAAGGAGTTTTCGGACTTGCAACACGCTTGTACGGCATCTCATTCAAGGAAAATAAAAACATTCCGGTTTATCACCCGGATGTGCAAGCGTATGAAGTATACGATAAAGACGGTAGTTACCTGGCTGTACTTTATACGGACTTTCATCCTCGTGCCGGCAAACGTTCGGGAGCCTGGATGACAAGCTACAAGGAACAATGGATAGAAGCCGATGGCACCAATAGTCGTCCTCATGTTTCTGTAACCATGAACTTTACTAAACCAACGCCTGACAAGCCAGCACTGCTGACATTCTCGGAAGTCAATACTTTTCTTCATGAATTCGGGCATGCACTTCATGGCATATTTGCCAATACTCGGTTTAAAAGTATGAGCGGAACAAATGTTTATTGGGATTTTGTAGAGCTTCCATCGCAAATTATGGAAAACTTTGCAATTGAAAAAGATTTTCTTAATACATTTGCACGTCACTACCAGACAAATGAACCTATTCCAGAGGAATTATTGCAACGTATTATAGATGCATCCAACTTCAATGTTGCCTATGCATGCTTGCGACAAATAAGTTTCGGGCTGCTTGATATGGCTTGGTACACCCGAAAAGAGACCTTCGAAGGGGACGTTCGTAAATATGAACACGAAGCGTGGAAACGTACGCAATTATTACCTCAGATAGAAGACACTTGTATGACGGTTCAATTCGGGCATATTATGTCGGGAGGATATTCGGCTGGATATTACAGTTACAAGTGGGCTGAAGTGCTTGATGCAGATGCATTCTCTGTTTTCAAGGAAAAAGGTATCTTCAACCAAACAGTGGCACAATCTTTCCGCGACAATATTCTGTCGAAGGGAGGAACAGAACATCCCATGGTGCTCTACAAACGCTTCCGAGGACAAGAGCCGACGATTGATGCTTTATTAAAACGAAATGGTATAAGATGAAACAAAAATTAAAAACATACGGAGTCTGTATATTATTGCTTGCCTTGCCTTTCTTGTTTGCAGGCTGCAATCAGGAAGATGACATCAACGAGATCTTTGTAAGCGGACAGTGGCAACTGGTAAATTACTATACAGGAATAGACTGGAACAACTATAATGCCAACGCACAGCCAACATATACAAAACCGGAGGACTTGAAAGTTATCAATAAATTTAGTATAACATTTGGTGAAGACGGTACGGTGCAAGGCAGCATAGAAAACGGTACTTATACAGGAAAATGGCAAGCCGATCCTAAAAGCCGGTCCATCACAATTACACGAATAGAGTGCAGTGTCAGCTTGTCTGGTAAGAATAAAGAATTTATAGATAGATTGAAGAACGTACAATTCTACCAAGGTGACAACATAATGTTGCGCCTTGCTCCGAATGAACGTACTACTTGTATGCAATTTAGACATTAATATATATGGAAAATACAGAGAACAAGCAAGAAATACTCGATAAGCGCTACATGCGAATGGCTACTATCTGGGCAGAAAACTCTTATTGCAACCGGCGAAAAGTGGGAGCGCTGATTGTAAAAAATAAAATGATTATTTCCGACGGATACAATGGTACTCCTGCTGGATTTGAAAATGTTTGTGAAGATGAACATGGCATAACCAAGCCTTATGTTCTCCACGCAGAAGCCAATGCCATCACCAAAATAGCAAGATCGAACAATAGCAGCGAAGGTGCCACGCTTTATGTCACGGCATCTCCCTGCATAGAGTGTGCAAAACTGATTATTCAGGCGGGCATAAAGCGTGTGGTTTTTGCCGAAAAATATCGGCTGGAAGACGGTCTGGAACTCCTAAAACGTGCGAATATAGAACTGGTTTATTTAACTCCTAACGAATAAAGATATATGAGCAACAATAAAAATCGATTGATGCCTTTCTTGATGGCTATTTGTCTGGTAGCAGGTATCTTGATAGGAACATTTTATACAAATCATTTTTCCGGCAACAAATTGGGTATTATCAATACATCTTCCAATAAGTTGAATGCTTTGTTGCACATTATCGACGAGCAATATGTAGATACTGTCAATATGTTTAATCTGGTGGAGGAGGCCATGCCGCAGATTCTTGCAGAGCTGGACCCCCACTCTTCTTATATTCCGGCCAAAGATCTTGAGGCTGTAAATTCAGACCTGAAAGGAAGTTTCAGTGGTATCGGAGTCCAGTTTACTATACAAGATGATACAATTCATATCAACAGTGTCATTCAGGGTGGACCGTCAGAAAAAGTAGGGTTACTGGCCGGCGACCGTATCGTGGAAGTAGATGACTCTGCTTTCGTTGGTAAAATAGTAACCAATGCAGAAGCCATGCGTCGCCTGAAAGGAGAAAAAGGAAGCAAAGTAAAACTGGGTATTTACCGTCCGGGAGAAAAAGAGCTATTACATTTTACGGTAATACGTGGAGATATTCCTGTAAAGAGTATTGATGCCGCATACATGATTAATGATAAATTCGGATATGTAAAAGTTAATAAATTTGGCGAAACAACTTATCCGGAATTGCTTGTTGCACTGGCAAAACTGTCACAAGCTAACTGCAAAGGAATGATTATAGACCTTCGTGGAAATACGGGAGGATATATGGCAGCAGCAATCCAAATGGTAAACGAATTTTTGCCAAACAACAAACTGATTGTCTATACCGAAGGTAGAAAATCTCCTCGTGAAAATTACACATCAAATGGAACAGGAAGTAGTCAGACGATGCCGCTTATTGTGCTGATGGATGAAGGCTCTGCCTCTGCAAGTGAAATTTTTGCAGGAGCTATTCAAGATAACGACCGTGGTACAATTATCGGTCGCCGTTCTTTTGGTAAAGGTCTGGTTCAACAACCAATCGAATTTAGCGACGGTTCTGCTATCCGACTGACAATTGCACGTTATTATACTCCTTCGGGACGTTGCATACAGAAACCTTACGAAAAAGGTAATGATGCTGAATATGAAATGGATATCATTACACGATACGAACATGGGGAATTCTTCTCGGCCGACAGCATCAAGCAGAACATCAAGGAAATATATCATACAAGTCTGGGACGTACTGTCTATGGAGGTGGAGGTATCATGCCGGATATCTTTGTTCCACAGGATACTACGGGAATGACATCTTATTACCGAATGGCTGCAACACGTGGATTGATTGTCCGATACACGCTCGACTATACCGACAAAAATCGCAGCAAACTTCAGGAATATGATACGCCACAGAAAATGGAAACTTATCTAAAAACGCAAAACTTGCTTGAGAAATTTGCAGAATATGCAGAAGGAAAAGGATTGAAACGCCGTAATATTCTGATGTATAAATCGAAGAAGTTGTTTGAAGAGAGTCTTTATGGCAACATCATTTACAATATGTTGGGAATGGAAGCATATATTACTTATTCAAACCAAACAGATACAACAGTACAAAAGGCACTTGAAGTTTTGGAAAATGGAGAATCGTTTCCCAAAGCTCCTGAAGCAGAAATCAAAAAATAATAATTTCCTTTTATAGGGAATCCATAAAAGATAAAGGCACACAATGAATTTTTCTATTCTATTCCTTGTGTGCCTTCTTTAATTACTACTTATAACAAAAAAATCTGAAGTCTATGGAAAAAGAAGAAAAACGCTTACTTCGACGCTACATTGCAAATAAAAAGAAAACTTATACCAAAGATAAGTTATTGGAATACTCCTTATCACTATTGGACAGCTTAGAGAAACATCCGGTCTTTATTCAAGCTGATACGATTTTATTATATTATTCTCTACCAGATGAAGTACAGACGCACGAGTTTGTAGACAAATGGAGTAAGAATAAGCATATCATTCTTCCAGTAGTAAAGGGAGAAGAACTCGAATTACGACGCTATACGGATAAGCAAGATTTACAGAAAGGAAGTTACGGCATTGAAGAACCGCAAGGCGAAGTATTTACGGATTATGAAAATATCGATTTGGCCATTATACCCGGAGTAGCATTCGATATGCAAGGAAACCGTCTGGGACGAGGAAAAGGATACTACGATCGATTATTAAAGCAACTCAACGCTTACAAGATAGGTATCTGTTTTCATTTCCAAATCTGCGACCAAATTCCAACAGAAGCATTCGATAAACCAATGGATGAAATCTGGAGTGAACAAACCCACTTCACTCCATCCAGGTGAATAGCGGTTCAAATAAAAGAGGAATCAACGAAATATGATGTTCACGATAACTTGTGATCCAACCTGCGCATTTAAGTTGCGCACCAGTAACTGACGGCTCATCATCAGCTCTTGCCGAAGTACCGAAGAGGATAAGTGCACATAAAGTACTTGATTCTTGATATATAAATTTGTCGTATACCGAGATATGGTTTCTCCCACGACATCCTTCCAGGCATCAACCAACCGGTATTCATTCAACGGGGTTTCCAGTCCCTCCTGCCTGAGCAGCCTGCGTATTACATCACCAACCTGTTCTGTATTATCTCGTTTCATACCTCCTCCTCACTGTGGCGCTCGGAAACCTCCCCATCTTCCACTTCAAATAGTTTATAATCTCCTTTTATTTTTCGTAAAATCTTATCCAGATGATCCCTGTTTGTATCAGTTACAAATATCTGTCCAAAACTATCTCCTGCCACCAGCTTCACAATCTGCTCTACACGTGAAGCATCCAGCTTATCAAAGATATCATCCAACAGAACAATCGGCGTTGTACGACTTCCTGTCCGCTTCAGGAACTCAAATTGAGCAAGCTTCAAAGCAATCAGATAGGTCTTGTTCTGCCCCTGAGAACCTTCCCGCTTGATAGGAAAATCACCTAACTGCATAATCAAATCATCCTTATGTATGCCACGAGTAGAGTACCCTAAGATACGATCACGCTGCCGGGTACCTTTCAACTGTTCCAAAAGATCACCCTCAGCTGCATGCGATTCATACATAAGACTAACCTGTTCTCTGTCTTGAGAAATATATGAATAATACGACTGAAACACAGGTATAAACTCATCAATAAACTCTTTTCGCTTACGATACACCGTTTCACCGGCAACAGCCATCATTTCCTCCCATACCAGCATCAGCTCCTCTTCTGGCTCCATATCTGCCTTAAGCAATGAATTACGCTGAAGAAGTGCTTTGTTGTAACGTATCAATGCATCCAAATACTCACGGTCAAACTGAGAAATGACAACGTCCATAAAGCGCCGACGTTCCTCACTTCCACCGGCAATTAACCAAGAATCGGCAGGTGAAACCATGACAAGTGGAATCAGACCTATATGGTCGGACAAACGTGAATATTCTTTCTTATTCCGCTTGAATTGTTTTTTCTGACGACGTTTTAAGCCACAATATACTTCTTCAGGTTCTCCGTCGTCAGTCTCATAAAATCCTTGTATCACAAAAAAGTCACAATCATGCAAAATGTTCTGCGAATCAATGGCATTGGTCGCACTTTTGCAAAACGACAAATAATAAACCGCATCCAGCAAATTGGTTTTACCCATTCCATTTTTGCCGATGATACAGTTCATCTTATGAGAAAAAGCAAGCTCCACTTGCTCCAGATTTTTATAATTCAATATAGAGATGCGTTTAAGCCACATAGTTCAAACCTTATTTCAGCCTACAAAATTAACAATAAAAGCATGACAGATAAAAAAACATGCTCTCAAATTTCATTTATAAATATAAATAAACTACTTTTGCTGACCGAAATACAGATATTTCAAATAATAAGAGAAATAATAAAAATAATTAAATAAAATGGCAGAACAAAAACACACTCATGATCCTTTGAATGTGGATGAAGCATTGAGTACTTCCGAAGCATTCCTTTTTAAGTACAAAAACCTGTTGGTTGGTATTGTAGTAGCTATTGTTGTCATCGTATGCGGAACATTGGCTTACAAACATTTTATTGGCGAACCTAAAGAATTGAAAGCTTCTGAAGCACTTTTCAAAGGTGAACAATATTTTGGCAATGACAACTATGAAGTTGCTCTGAAAGGTGACAGCTTGGGTTATGCCGGTTTCTTAAAAATTGCAGATGAATTCAGCGGAACAGATGCTGGTAATCTGGCTAATGCTTATGCAGGTATCTGCTATGCACAGCTTGGCAAGTACGAAGAAGCAACAAAGTATCTGGATAAATTCAGTGCAGACGATTACATGGTTGCTCCAGCTATCATCGGAACAATGGGTAACTGCTATGCACAGATGGAACAGTATGACAAAGCAGCTGCTACTTTACTGAAAGCGGCAGAAAAAGCTAACAGCACAACTTTAAGTCCTATTTACCTGCTTCAGGCTGGCCAGATACTGGAAAAGCAGGGTAAAAATGCAGAAGCTGTAGAAGCTTACAAGCAAATTAAAACTAAATATGCAAATTCTTATCAAGCAATGGACATCGACAAATACATCGATCGCGCTTCTATTAAATAAGATTAGCTTATTACATATATAATATAAGGTATTGTCATTCGGAGCAAAGCGAAGAATCTCGGATACATCAACGTGGATGCTCATGAGATTCAGACTTTACTCCGAATGATTTTTTATTTAGAATTCTTAACTTAATCATTTAATTGTATAATCATTATGGCAACCGCTTATCATAACCTTTCCGATTACGATTTCAATTCTGTCCCCGATGCTTCTCAGATGCGTTTTGGCATTGTAGTATCCGAATGGAATAGCAATATCACTGGAGCATTACTTTCCGGTGCAGTACAGACATTAAAAAAACATGGAGCTAAAGACGAAAACATCCTGGTTCAAACTGTACCGGGAAGTTTCGAGCTGACTTTTGGCTCCGCACAAATGATAAAAAGTGGAAAAGTTGACGCAGTAATAGCACTGGGATGTGTAGTACGTGGAGATACTCCCCATTTTGACTATGTTTGTGCTGGGGCAACTCAAGGAATTACTCAATTGAATGCAACTACCGATACACCAGTTATTTACGGATTGATAACTACCAACAATATGGAACAAGCCGAAGAAAGAGCTGGAGGAAAATTAGGTAACAAAGGTGACGAATGTGCAATTACTGCAATAAAAATGATCGATTTTGCTTGCAGATTAAAAAAATAGTTGTACCTTTGCATCGCAATTGAGAAAAACACTAACCAATCAGTTGCGAAAGGGCAAATACCAGAGTGGCCAAATGGGGCAGACTGTAAATCTGCTGGCTTACGCCTTCGGTGGTTCGAATCCATCTTTGCCCACTAAAATTGCGGAAGTAGCTCAGTCGATAGAGCATTAGCCTTCCAAGCTGAGGGTCGCGGGTTTGAGTCCCGTCTTCCGCTCTCCAAAAGGTCATACATTTTATGTATGACCTTTTTTATTATTCCCTAAAATCATTAATAAAACCAAACAGAAGCAACACCTATAACCTTAATTTGTTATATTAGTTTTATCAATCTAATATCTTATCACTAACCCTTAAAAAGAAACCATTATGAAGAATTTCAGAATCGAATCGCTTATCCTCGCCATCGGATTGCTCCTATTAGGAATATGCATCCAAAGAGGATTCAACTCATTTGCAGAGCGTGACAGAAGTGTAAATGTAAAGGGACTTGCTGAAATGGAAGTTCCTGCCGACAAAGTCATATGGCCATTGATGTATAAAAGCTTAGGCAATGACTTGAATGCCTTATACGACAACATTAAAAATTCAAATGCCACTATTACTCAATTTCTGAAGGAGAAAGGTATAGATGAAAAAGAAATCAGCATCAATGCACCTGAGATTATCGACCTGAAAGCCGAACGATATAGCAACAGCGACAACAGTCCTTACCGATATAACGTAACAACAGTTATTACTGTAACCTCCAACAAAGTGGATTTGGTAAGAAGCCTCATTGCCGAACAAGGCGAATTACTGAAACGAGGAATTGCTGTAACAGGAGGCGACTATCGGTACAATGTCCAATATGAATATACAGGACTTAACACTATCAAACCGCAAATGATAGAAGAAGCAACCAAAAATGCACGGCAAGCCGCCGAAAAATTTGCAAAAGACTCCGACAGCAAGCTGGGAAAAATCCGACATGCCAACCAAGGACAATTCAGTATTTCCGATCGTGACGCAAATACTCCTTATATAAAAAAGGTACGTGTAGTTACTACCATAGATTACTCACTCGAAGACTAAGCAGAATTAAATTCCAATTTATACATACAAAAGAGCCACAAAGTTTTACAACAGAAATATCTTAATGAAACTTTGTGGCTTCTTTTACGCCGGTCCCTTCCGAAGTTTTTACGAAAAAAAACAGGAAAAGTTGTATCATTCAGGATTTTATTGTACTTTTGCAGCCGATTTATATAAACAATATAAAGTCTAACACAATTAGTTATTTACAAACAATTTATTTTAATGGAAAACTTAAAAAACATTACTCCGATTGAAGACTTCAATTGGGATGCTTATGAAAGCGGTGATGCAGTAACCAACGTAAGCAAAGAAGATCTTGAAAAAGCTTATGACAGCACCTTGAACAAGGTAAACGACCGTGAGGTTGTAGACGGTACTGTAATCGCAATGAACAAACGCGAAGTTGTAGTTAACATTGGCTACAAATCAGACGGTATCATTCCGTTGAGCGAATTCCGCTACAATCCTGATTTGAAAGTTGGTGATACTGTAGAAGTATACATCGAAAACCAGGAAGACAAAAAAGGACAGTTGATTCTGTCACACAAGAAAGCTCGCGCTACTCGTTCTTGGGATCGTGTTAACGCTGCTCTTGAAAACGAAGAAATCATCAAGGGTTACATCAAGTGCCGCACTAAGGGTGGTATGATCGTTGATGTATTCGGTATTGAAGCATTCTTGCCGGGTTCTCAGATCGATGTGAAACCTATCCGCGACTACGATGTATTCGTAGGTAAGACTATGGAATTCAAAGTTGTTAAAATCAACCAGGAATTCAAAAACGTTGTTGTTTCTCACAAAGCTCTTATCGAAGCTGAACTGGAACAGCAGAAGAAAGAAATCATCAGCAAACTTGAAAAAGGTCAGGTACTTGAAGGTACTGTTAAAAATATCACATCATACGGTGTATTCATCGACTTGGGCGGCGTAGACGGTTTGATCCACATCACAGACTTGTCTTGGGGCCGTGTAAGCGATCCGCGTGAAGTTGTTTCTCTGGATCAGAAGTTGAACGTAGTTATCCTCGACTTCGATGATGAAAAGAAACGTATTGCTTTAGGTTTGAAGCAGTTGACTCCGCACCCATGGGATAGCCTTGATCCAAACTTGAAGGTTGGCGATCACGTTAAAGGTAAAGTTGTCGTTATGGCTGACTATGGAGCATTCATCGAAATCGCTCCGGGCGTAGAAGGTTTGATCCACGTTTCTGAAATGTCTTGGTCACAGCACCTGCGTTCTGCTCAGGACTTCATGAAAGTAGGCGACGAAATCGAAGCTGTAATCCTGACTCTGGACCGCGAAGAACGCAAGATGTCTTTGGGTATCAAACAGCTGAAACCAGATCCATGGGAAACTATCGAAGAAAAATACCCTGTAGGTTCTAAGCATGTTGCTAAAGTACGTAACTTCACTAACTTCGGTGTATTCGTAGAAATCGAAGAAGGTGTAGACGGCTTGATCCACATCTCTGACCTGTCTTGGACTAAGAAGATCAAACATCCTTCTGAATTTACTCAGATTGGTGCAGACATCGACGTTGTTGTTTTGGAAATCGACAAAGAAAACCGTCGTTTGAGCCTTGGTCACAAGCAGTTGGAAGAAAACCCATGGGATGTATTCGAAACAGTATTTACTGTAGGTTCTATCCACGAAGGTACTATCATCGAAATGTTGGATAAGGGTGCTGTAGTAGCATTGCCTTATGGTGTTGAAGGTTTCGCTACTCCGAAACACTTGGTTAAGGAAGACGGTTCACAGGCTCAGCTTGACGAAAAACTTCCGTTCAAGGTAATCGAATTCAACAAAGATGCAAAACGTATCATCTTGTCTCACAGCCGTATCTTCGAAGATGCTGCTAAGGCAGAAGAAAAAGCAGAAAAGAAAGCTTCTAAGAAGTCTTCTAAGAAAGAAGAAACTCCGATGATTCAGAACCAGGCTGCTTCTACAACTCTGGGCGACATCGACGCTTTGGCTGCTTTGAAAGAACAATTGGAAGGAAAGAAATAATTCTTTAATTCGTCATATTGGAAAAGGGGATTGTGCTATGCATAGTCCCTTTTTTTATTCCCTCTCCCAAATGCCTTTAAGGTTCTTCCCCTATTTCCCGTCAACACTTCAATCTTTATCAAGATAAAATACGCTCCAAAAGAGTTAAACCGAAAAACTACGTTTTTCATTTGCCGCTCCGCTTACCTTTTAGTATATTTGTAATAGTCAGAAGTATTTTATTTGACTATCAGTGTATTATATGAAACTCGCATGAGAATGGGCAACGGATAAGAAAAATGCAAACTGTTTAGAATCACTATATTCCTCATGCTGTCAAATAACTCTTTATCTTTCTGCAAAGATAGTGTTTTTCCTCTGAATACCGGAATTTTCCGGGTATAATCTTTAAGGTGATTTCAAAAATAACCCAAATCAAGAATGACATCTGTACCGTAGCCGAGTTCACGTAACTCACAGGCGAAGGTAACTCGTGTTCTTATCGTACAAGCAAGGTCAGGCCCTCCGGGTGGCGTGGAAAAATCATCCTCGCCCTGGGGGGCTTCGGTATTTTTCCCGCCAACCTTGCATGTACGGAACACGACCTTTTAAAGCCTGTAGTTACGGGAACTCCGGCCCCGAAAAGCCGGACTAACAAAAAAAACAATGTCATGTTACAGGCAACAAAGAACAAGTACGATATTGAAACGCTCAAGACACTGAATGTTTTGTACGACCGTGAACACCGGCTGACACAGGAGGATGTGGATATGGCCAACCGTTATGTCGAACTTATAGAGCGGACACGTTTGGAAATCACACCGCAAGTCGGTGACAGGCTGATTTATCTCAGCCGTTATGGGGACTATTACGGCAATGCGCTCATAGACAGTATGGATGAAAAGAAAAACTTGCTTTCCATCTGCGAACAGCCGTATGTCCCATTCGTATGGCAATCTGCGGATAATATCCGTCTGAGCGTCAGCGGTGGAGCTTTCCACCATGTAAAAACGGATGACCTGAAATTCAACGGTTGGACAGAAGGGGCATTCAAGGACTGGGGACATTGCAGATCGTGCGCCAATGGTGCAGTGACATTCACGGCAAGAGTTCCACAATGGATTTACCGCGAGCCGGAACCGCTCTATGGCGATTTCACGACAGAGACCTACCGCCGTTTTTATCTTCACAAAGCCCCGGAAGCGAGAAACCTCTACCAAAGTCTTGATATCGCTTTTCACAACGAAGAGGACTTTCAGCAATTCCTGCAAGACTACGAGGGAACGGTATTCAAGGGGAATTGGAAAGACCAGATCGTGGTATGGTGCTTCCGCAGGGAATATGTCTTCCTGCCTCTGTCGGAATGGGAAAAGATAGATGTTCCGGCGGTGGAGCGAAGACTCAATTTCCATCCCGAGCAGGTGAAGATCGTCAAGGACATGAAGAAACACATCACTTATTTCTACCGCATCAAATCGCAGGATTTCTAACACTTAAAATCAAACAGATATGCAAACGACAACATCATTCAAACCCGGCAACGCTCCCGACCTGCTTTCAGGCATATTGAGCGTACAAGTAAGAAACGAGGACAAGATTACCGAGCAAGACCGCCTGTTTTGTCAGAACCAGCAGGATATGCTCTACAAGACGCTTGACCGGATAGACCGCTGGTATACCATCTTCAAGGAAGAGGCGGAACAATACCGAACAGAACGGGACTTCTCATACGACGACAATGGGAAAATATCCATGCGTGACCTTTACTCGCTCAGAAACGGGAAGGACGATTATTCGCACAACGAGTTCAAGCCGTTCGATGTGCTGAACGATTTGGTAGACAAGAACCGCAACGCCAACTCGAACTTCGCCAACCGTATCATCGCCTATTTCAACAGAACGTACAATGTATCCGTGCCTGAACAAAGGATAGATGAAAAGACTCTCCGCATGGGCTTCCGTCCGGTCTATGGGACATACGTGGATGCGGTCATCGAGCATTTAGGTGGCAAGAGTTTCCGGGAAACGGCGGTGGAAGAACTGCTTGCAAGAGTTGCCAAAGTAGTCAAGCCTTCCTGCTGGAGCAAGGTCAAGACGGAGCTTAAGAAGGACAAGATTGTCTTTCCCGAAATCATCCGCTTCGATGATTATTACATGCAATACCACCAACGGTGCAAAATCAGTTACAATTACGGTGGAGAGCTGGAAACCCTATGCGCGGGTATCGCTTACGGTGCGGATGATGTACTGTGCGGCAACTCGAAAATGATTATCCGTTTCGATGACAACGACGTGTCTGTCAATGACTGGTACGACCTCACGACCACCAACGCCGAGCAAATCCGATTCTACAAGAACGGACGTATCGACGTCAAATTCAAGGACAGCGCGGCAGCCGAGAGCTGCTTCAAGCGTCTCCGATTGGATGAAATCACATTACCGGAGAACTGACCATGAGAAGAATCCCACAGCACCCTGTAAGGCAACTCTTGCGGGGTGTCTTCATTTCCAACCGTAAACGATTAAAGATATGTACGCCATCATACCCCAACAGATACCACAGGACAGGCGGGCCGAGGTCAACGAAAAGATTCTTTTCGCCATAGACTCCGGCAAGGACCTTATTCCGGCAGAAAGCATCTACAACTGCTATACCGGCATCGGCGGGCTGCACAACCTGAAACAGTCCGACTTTGCCAATTACAACGAGTACACGGAGGCCAAGAAGGAGTTTGAGATGGGACAGTTTTTCACTCCGCATGAAGTGTGCCGGGATATGGTGGATATGCTATGTCCGGTTTCGTCAGAAATGATTCTTGATATGTGTTGCGGCATGGGTAATTTCTTCAACCATCTGCCGAACCTTCATAATGCCTACGGTTTCGACATAGACGGAAAGGCGGTGGCCGTTGCCAGGTATCTCTACCCGGATGCCCATATCGAAAAGTGCGATATCCGGCAGTATTACCCAGAACAACGCTTTGACGCCATTATCGGCAATCCGCCTTTCAATCTGAAGTTCGACTACAGGCTGTCACAGGAATACTATCTGGACAAAGCCTACGATGTGCTCAACCCGGCAGGCATCCTGATGGTCATTGTTCCCAGCTCGTTCATGCAGAGCGAGTTTTGGGAGAAGACGCGCATAACGGGCATCAACAGCCGCTTCTCATTCATCGGTCAGATAAAGTTGAACCCCAATGCTTTCGCATCCACCGGAGTCCATAACTTCAACACGAAGGTGATGGTATTCCTGCGCAAGTCGCTGCATATCGAGATGCAGGCCTACAATGCGGAAGAGTTCATCTCCATGGCCGAGTTGAAAGAGCGCATCCGCGAGGCAAGGCTGATGAAACACAAAATACGCTTCGACCTGATGCGGGAGACCAACCGGATTGACAAGGAGGAGCTGGAGGTGTTCGAGTACAAACTCGCCAAGTACATGTACGAGCTGAAAGCTCACGCCAAGCTGAACAGGCATATCGACAAGGCAGAGGCACTGGTCACGAAATTCCGTAACCAGAAACCACCGGAAAATGCCACCCGGGAACAGGTAAACCAATGGGAGAAGAACAAGCTGACCACGACCAAAGTCCTCGGTATCATCCGCAGGTATATCACCTCGCAGAATATCGTTCCACGCAAGGAAGTGGCCCTGGTGAAGACCTCATACGGCTTCAAATTGAAGCAATATGCCCCACGATTATTAGACAAGGTTTCGCACAAGGTGGCAAGCATCAACGATCTTGTACTGGAACGAGCAGAACTGCCCATGCCAGAACTGCTGACAGAAAAGAATATGCGTCAGATTCGTGCGGCGGAAAAACTGATACGCAAGAAACGCAGGCAATACGAAATCCAGAACCGGCAGTTTGCAGATATGCAACCAGTCCCATTTCTGCAAGAATACCTCGACCGCACCACTTTCAGAAACAAAGACGGAGAGGTATGCGAGTTTACATTACTTCAAAAACACGACCTGAACCTTGTCTTGCAGAAACGCTACGCTTTGCTGAACTGGCAGCAAGGCTCCGGCAAGACAGCCGCCGTCTATCACCGCGCCAAATACCTGCTCAAGTTCCATAAGGTACGCAATGCCGTCATTCTGGCTCCAGCCATAGCCACCAATATGACTTGGATACCGTTTCTGACAATCAACCGGGAGAAATTCCGTATAGTCAGAAGTAATGCCGATTTGGAAACAGTACCGGAAGATGTGTTCCTTATCCTTTCCACCTCTATGCTCTCCAAACTGAAGCGTGGGCTGTCACAATTTGTCAGACGTACATCCGGGAAACTCTGTCTTGTTTTCGATGAATCCGATGAGATAACCAACCCGTCTTCACAACGGACAAGGCTTGTCTTGAGTATTTTCCGCCGTCTCAAATACAAGATACTCGACACGGGAACCACCACGCGGAACAACATCGCGGAACTGTACAGCCAATTTGAACTGCTGTACAACAATTCCGTCAACATGGTCTGCTGGTGCGACCGGATATACCACGAGAACAGAGACAAGGAGATAGAGGAAGAAAGCAACCGGCATTACGGAGAGCCGTTCCCGGCTTTCAGAGGCCATGTGCTTTTCCGTTCCTGTCATTGCCCCGGAAAATCCACCGTATTCGGCATAGAGAAGCAGAACCAGGACGTGTACAACAAGGAGGAACTGGCGGAGCTTATCGGAAAGACCATCATCACCCGCAAGTTCAGGGACTTCGCAGGCGAGAAGTACAAGATACGTACCCATACGGTCAGCCCGGCTGAAGGCGAGCACGAGGTTTACCGCGTCATTATCGAGGAATTCTGCCGCATTTGCGAGCTGTATTACAACAGTACAGGAGACGCGAAGAAGGATGCCGGGCTTAGGCTCATGCGACAGATCAAGCTGCTCATCAAGGCGTGCTCCGTCCCGCACCTGATAGATGGCTATTTCGGCGACGGGATTCCGAACAAGACAAGATATATCGAGAAACTGATACTGAAGATTCCCGGCAAGGTGGCTGTCGGCTGTACCTCCATAGCGGCGTTCGACCTTTACGAGAATCATCTCCGCGAATGCTTTCCGGACCGTCCGGTGTTTGTGGTCAAAGGCGACGTGGCCTTCAAGAAACGGCAGAGCATCGTGACTGAGTTCGATTCCACCGTCAACGGCATACTGGTCTGCACACAGCAGAGTCTGAGCAGTTCGGTGAACATCCCGACCTGCAACGATGTGATTCTGGAATCGCTCCAATGGAATATCCCGAAGATGGAGCAGTTCTACTTCCGCTTCATACGTCTTGATTCCAAAGAACTGAAGGACGTACATTATGTCACCTACAAGGATTCCGTGGAGCAGAACCTGATGGCACTGGTACTTACCAAGGAGCGGCTGAACGAGTTCATCAAAAGTGGTGAGGTGAAAGAACAGTCAGACATCTTCGAGGAGTTTGACGTCACCATGTCCGTCATCGAGAGCCTGCTGGTCAGGGAACGTGACAGGGAGGGCAAGATACATATCAGCTGGGGAAGCCAGCGCATAACCGGCTAAAAATGAAAAAACATGAATAACCGCAGATTCCATTCCACAGGCAAAGGTAACTCCGCGCCTTTACCGGCTGGGCAAGGTCACGCCGCAAGCGGTTTTCGGGAAAATCATCCTCGCCGGAGGCTCCGGTATTTCCCCGAAAAACCCTGCACAGCCGGGGCACGGACCTTTTGGAGCCTGTGGAATAAAATCCCCGGTTCCGCATCAACAACTGTAATGAAAAAGATTATGGATTTGAATCAGGCAGAAGTGGCAGTGACCACGCAGCATCTCATCGACATCCGGCAGGAAAGGGACAGCCTGCTGCGTATGTCCGATTTCGGCGACATGGGAGAATTCCTATGCACCTGCTCCGAATTGTTTCCCGAAGAGGAAACACCGGAGTACAGGTACACGAAATGGGAGGAAATCCCGGACCTGCTTATCAACAGGGAATGGCTTTGTCCCAACTTCTTTGATATAAGGGAGGCTATGGAGCAGCTGGAGGAACCCGACAAGGATTTTTTCTTCGACTGGTGCGACCGTTACGGACACGATATCAGTACGGAAGACCCGCACCTGCTGGTAGCGCATTACCTGGAATTGTTCGGGAACACGACCTATATCGACGATGACTCCTGCCCGGACAGCGGGGATGACAGCCTGCTGTATTATCCGGGCATATCAGGCAACTATTTCGATAACTGTTTCCCTCGTTTTGAAGTATTCGATGACAATTACGATTAAAAGACAAACGCTTATGAACATCAATTTTCTCGGACCGGTCTTACCGACAGACAGTTTCACGCAGATGGCTTTCGTGGAAATCCTGAACATCATCCTGACCTCCAACAATATCGTGGACGTGAACCGGATGCTTATCGGAAGAAACGTCAATCCCACCTTCGGCTCGTTGTCGGGACATTTCCGATGGTCTTACGCAAACGACCATTTCACGCTGTGGCAGCGCATGGAATACAATTCGCCCGTCTGTTTCGGACAGCGCATATTCAGCATCCATTTCGGTATGCTGGCAAGCCGCGACAGGAAAAGGGACAATATGGTAATGAACTGAAAACATATATATCAACATGAGTTACCAGATAATTACAAAAATGGTATACAATGCCCAAACCAAGCAGATTGAGACTTGGCAGCATTCCAACAACGTATGGCCGAAAACAGACCATTTTTATGCAATGGATGTAAAAACGGACAAACAGATGTTTGAATTCATAAAATTGGTGGCAGACGGTTCGTGGCAGGGACGCAAATGGAGAAAAGAGTTCAATACCCTTTTTGAAGAATATCCGGAACTGGTCATGTCATCATACGAACACGAGCTTGAAGGCAGGCCCTGGAAGGAATATTGTGCCATTTGCCGAAAACATGAAGGGCTTGCCGAAAGCAAGTGCAGTGAGATCGTAGCGCGGTTCAAACAACTGGCCGGGATTGTCTGACCCAAACAGATGAATATATGGAAGAGTTGAAGATTTCAAACCGGCAAATTGCAATGATGGCTTTCGACAGGCTTCGCAAGGAAAACAAGAAGGATTCCGCGCTCCGGCTTGCCCGTTGTCTGTTGCAAGGCACAAGCATATCACTCGGCATTGGTGATATTGACTGGGATATTGACACGGCAATACGACAATGCGGCGGAGAGCCAAGTACCGGTTACAGGTACACCGCACATTTTCACTTCAACCGTAAGACGGAGATGGTAAAGGAAAGGTATGACGAGATAGTGAAAGAACTGTATGGGTAATAGTAATACGGAGGCGGCCGGAAGGTCGCTTATGTCATTTATAACGGTATGTACGGGAAACAGAACCCTGCCGTACACAGGTAAAGACAAATGGAAGAACAGAGAACGCTTACGTTGGATTTCGTGAAATCCCTCATGGAACCATCCTACACGCTGGTATGGACGGATTATAACGACAACCTCGACAACCACCTGGACATCATCCGGAAATGTCTGGACAGGCGGAATTGCGATTGCCTGTGGGAAAAAGTGGATGAATGGTATGGCGATGCGGAGTGGATGGCGGTCCGAGAAATCATAGACAAACTGAAAAAAGAATGCTTTGTGTTCAATGACTTTGACGAGGAGGTGGTGGATGCCTTTTTTGATGAACATGAGGATGCAATCCGGGACGAGATTTACAGCAGGAACGATTCGGACGTAGTGAAAGACCTGATAAGGCATACGGATGACATTCCCATCCGGGTGGAGATGCTTTCCGACTACGACTGCATCAACTCCAACTGGTTTGAATCGCAGGGCGGTTACAGTTACGAGGAATCCTATTTCGGGGACATGGTAGACTGCCTGAACCTCAATCCGGCACAAGTGAAGAAACTGCTGACGAGCCACGGCTACAAAGTTTACGGGCGTTTCCCGAACCGGAAAAGCAGGAACGGGAAAGAACAGGTCTCATACGAGCAATTCTACGAGGAACTTATCAATTCCTGTTGCGGTGCGAACCTGCTGACCTATATCGGAAAGGTAAGTCTGAAAAAGTTGTATGATGCAGACTTCTCGCTGAAAGAGGTCATTATCCCCAAAGGGAACTGTTGCGGGCTGTTCAGTTCCACGTATGGCGGCGGAAGTCTTCTTGAAATGGAACTGAAACAGGATGTGAAGCTCAAGCTGGAGGTCAAAGGCTGTAGCGGCTTCCGGTTTCGTCTGGACGATGAACGATCCAAGTATGACTGTTCCATACAGCATGTGTATGGCGTGGACGATTCGTTTTTCAACAACACGGTCAGCATAGTCTCTTAATGTTAAATCAATTACAAACAATCAAATCATAAGAATTATGGCAAAGTATGATGTAAGAGTAAGGTATGCCTTCGAGGGCACTTACACGGTAGTGGCTGAAGACCACGATGAAGCAAGACAAATGGTGTCTGAGGACTGTGGGCTGGTTCTGGGCGGCAATATCCACACGACTCTCGATGATGAAGATGTAGACTGGAATTTCGGGGTTCACCCTGACACGCAGATTCTTTCCGTGGCTCAACGAAACGGGAAAGGGACTTCGGCATCCATTGATTTTAGCGGGAGAATCGAGGAATTACGAGCGGATATCATTGAAGCGATACGACAATTGCTTCAAGCACACTGCATGACCGAGATACGGTTCCCTGAAGATGATGGATACGATCCGGTCTGGGTGATATGGTTCAATAAAAACGGTGATCCGTATGAATGTATGGTAACAGAACTTCGGGTAACGGAAAACAGCCTGACCGTTTTTGCCGAGGAGAAAGAAAGCGGTGACGAAGTGGAATGTCATAGTCCGTTTGAACTCGGAACGAGGAACATCGACTGGCTCCACGAAATGTATGATGCCGTATGGAGGCAATTGGAAGGCGAAGAATATGTTGAACCTGAAACTGAAAAATCATGAAATACCACGCAGAAAATGCAGTCTCCAGCTTCTTCTACTATATGTGGAACGCATGGAGCAAAGAAGAATGTAAAATCGTGTTTGGAGGAATGTGCAGGCATTTCTGGGAAAAATGGAACGCACAAGCAGAAAAGTCCATCTATGGTGCGGCGGAACGGTTCTACTCTGAATTGTCAGAAAATAACCAAAAACTATTGGTGGAGCGTGCCGTATCGCTTTATGACGGCAAGGCTTTTAGAAAAGAGCCGGATGATTCTAAAGTTCTGGTATGCGAAGAATGCGGTTCAAGGCAAGTGGAGATACAGGCCTGGATAGATGCGAATACGGAAATGTTCGTCTGCGATACGGCGCATGACCGTGACGGCAAGTGGTGTGAAGAATGTAAGGAGAATGTCAACTTCTGTTCGCTGGAAGAATTCAAGCAGAAAATGCAGGTTTGGTGGACCTGCACAGACTTCGGTACGCTGGAAAATATCACAGGACTGAAAGAAACTGACCATTTTCCTGGAAACGGGTCACAGGCATTTGCCGATGCTGTCAAAAAATGGTGGGACAGTCTGGATTATGACGGGAAACGAGACCTCTATAACAAATATAATTCCAACAATGAATGACATGGAAGAAAACATCATCTTCTTGATCTGCAACTCATGCGGTTGCGACAAGACAGAAGCACAGGAGTATCTGGATTCCGAACTTCAACATTTGTGTGAGTTACAGGAACTGGACGATTTGAGGGAAGGCGACATTGAACTCGCTTGCAGCAATCTCGGCCTTGACCTCGACTATCAGGAATATTTTATCAATCGCCTTGCAGGGGCATAAAAACTTACGGTTATGACTTATTTTCAGAACATACACAGTCTGGCGGACTTAAAGAAGGAGTATCGCCGCTTGGCATTGCAGCACCACCCGGACAAGGGTGGTAACACTGCCGCCATGCAACAGGTGAACATCGAGTTTGAGAAACTTTTCGAGATATGGAAGAACTCTACAGCGGTGTCCGCCAATTCCACCGGCTACGAATATGACTATTCCGGGGCCACGGCAAAGGAATATACCGAGTATGTATATAACGAATACCGGTGGAAAGGCCGTAATTATAAGGGGCAGCACGCTCCCGAGATTGTGGAACTGGTGCGGACCTGGCTCAAGGAAACCTATCCCAGATACAGGTTCTCCGTCAGACGGGAGAATTACAATTCCATTTACATCAAGCTGATGAGCGCGGACTTCGAGGCGTTCACCAAGGAATCCGGCAAGGTGCAGGACACCATCAACCACTACAACATAGAGTGGAATCCTGACCTTACAGACCGTGCGAAGGAGGTGATGATGAATGTCTGCGACTTTGTCATGTCGTACAACTTCGATGACAGCAATGCCATGACGGACTATTTCCACACCAATTTCTACCTGACATTGGGCATAGGCAGCTACCGGAAACCTTACAAGGTGGAATTGCCGAAACTCGCCTGCAAGGGAAAGGAGAAGCAGGAAGTGTTCAAGCACCCCGAAGGTACGGCGCACAAGGCCCTGCGGCAGGCATTGGGTACGGCACGGTTCGGTTTCATCGAACACAGGAGGCATATCGGCGAGATGATACTCGGGGAAGACCATTACGGCTCACAAGGCGAGCATTATTTCTGGCCGAAAGAGTATTCAAGTGCCAAAACCGCGCAAAAGCGGATTGACAAATTAGAACAGGCCGGAATGCGGTGCAGACTCACAGGGTATAATGGCGGATACATCCAATTCCTCGGATATACCCCGGAGACGGAGACTTTGCTGGAACAAGAACGCGAAGAGGTCATTATTGCACATCAGGCATGGCAGGCAAGGCGAATACAAACCAACTGAGACAACTCGAAATGTCAAAACAAGAATGAATCATGAAAGCGAAAGTATTGAAATACAAGTTTGACGGAAATACCGTCGTGGCTCCGTACATGGAACTGGAAGCGTATGCGGAAAACATCTATCTCTCGTTATCGGACAAGAACGAATACGGGAATGAAAACTATGATTATTTCCATGTGGTCTGCAAGGTTGAAAACATCTATTTCTCTTGCGGACAGTATTCCAGGGAAATGCTTGGAAGGGAGGAACAAAAAGAAAGACTTGTCAAGTATTGCAAAAACTGGATCGCGAATATGCTTCAGGATGCGGAAAACGGGAACCATGTCTCCCTTTTGTCGATCCGTGTTTTTGAAGAACTCGGACTTGACACAGTTCCTTTGCTGCAAGCCCGTGAAGCGTACCGGAAGAAACAGGAACAAAGACGGCAGGAGCAAAAAGAACAGGAAGAGGAGAAACGCAGGCTGGAGGAAGCGAAGTGGCAACAGGAACTTGACGAGGAGAAACAAAAGTTTCTGAACGGGGAATACATCCCGGCAAATATGTTCCTTGAAATAACCAAACGGGACGGCTTTGAAATCCATATACGGACCAAAGGGACATTGAACCGTCATGTGTGCGGGTTGGATAAATCCGGGAATATCCGCTTCTATAAGAAACGTGGCTGCCGTACACCCGATTTTTCCGGTTGTCACAAGGCTGTTGCCGCCTACCTGGTCTTTCTGGAGCCGGTAACCGAAAGCTAACCACCCCGACATGGCACAGGAACGAATGGATGATTGGATGGAATATGCCAGGGAACTGGCACGTGCCGAGCGTGAACTGCGGATTGAACGCTGGGTATTCATTTCCATCGAATGCAAGGATGATGCCGGCAACCCTGTCCGGCTTCATTCTTATGACCTTCCGAGGGAACTGCACGAGCGTTACCGTTGGGTAGTCCGCTGGCGTGAAGCCCGGTTGCAATGCCTGTACCCCAAAAGGCAAATAAATACCTATTACAGCTATTATGACAAACGCACCGGACTCCGTACTGATTTCAACTCCGCTCTGTCAAGGCTTTCAGCCGCCAAAGCCCAAATCTCCATCGCTGAGCGGAAAGAACGTGAGTATCTCCAGTACCAGCGTACAAACAATCTGTTTTTTGATGAAAGCATGGATGAGCAGTTGGTACGGTTCCGTGAAAAACTGCGGATGAAAAAAGAAAAATACACGGCATTGGAGCATAAAATCCGTTCTGAGGTGGAATTCATGCAAAAATTGAATAGAACCTGACAGAACAAGCAACAACGGGGCTATTATTTTATTTCCCACCCTGCAAAGGTAGCCCCGTGCCCTGTGTATCCTGCAAGGTCAGGCCCCTGCGGGGTTGGCTGAAAGAAAATCATCCTCGCTGCGGCTGCGGTATTTTCTTTCGCCAAACCTTGCCGGATACGGGCACGGGACAGTCAGGCAGGCGAGAAATAAAAATACCGGCTCCCGGAGCCGGACGTGTTTAACAGATAAAAAGTAAAAATCATGAAAATCCTGAATGAAGAACATTTCGAGAATGTAAAACGCTATGCCGAGTCCATCGGTGACACCTCATTCCAGAAGTGCCTGGACAGGCTGGAAAGCTGGGAGAAGAATCCCGACCATCCCAATGAAATATCGCTCTACTACGACCATGCCCCGTATTCGTTCGGCTTCACGCAACGCTATCCCGATGGAAGAACCGGCATCGTGGGAGGCCTGCTTTATCACGGAATACCGGACAGGTCTTTTGCCGTCACACTGGAACCGTTCCACGGATGGCAGATACATACCTGACCGGAACAAAAGGAAAAGTAACATCAACATAGTATTAACTTAATAAACTTCAAGATTATGGAAAATCTGGCAGTATTGGAAAGACAACAGCAGTTTGATTTCCAGCAGAACGGAATCGAAGTGATGGACTTCGATACATTGCAGCGTACCTACAAGGAGAACGACATCTACAACAACCCGGTACAGGGCATCTACCATTACCAGGTCATCCAACGCATGATGGATATCTGCGAGAAGCACAACCTGGACTACGAGGTGGAGGAAATCTTCGCCGCCCAGAACCGGAACAAGACACAACCCGGCGTGAGCATACTCCCGCAAGTGGAACAAATCCACGGTGAAAAGGCGGTGGAAGCGCATATACTCCGCCGTATCTTCACCACCATCCGCATCAAGGACTGGGAAACCGACGAGCTGACGACCACGCTTGTCGTAGCCTACCACCAGGACGGGGTACAGGCGGCCATAGGCCCTTGTGTGAAAATCTGCCATAACCAGTGCATCCTTTCTCCGGAAAGAAGCGTATGTAATTATGGAAAGAAAAAGGTGACTACAGAAGAGTTGTTCGACACCGTGGATGGCTGGATGGCAAACTTCGAAGTGAACATGAACGAGGACATCGAACGGATACAGAGATTGAAACGCAGAGTTATCCCTTTGGAAGAAATATATATGTATATAGGATTGTTGACGGCATTGCGTGTTTCCCACGACAGCGCGGACAAGAACCTTTCCTCCACCGTGGAGACCTATCCCTTGAATCAGGGACAGATATCGGTATTCACGGAAGAGGTGCTGAAACTGGCCATGACAAAGGGACAGATTACAGCCTGGGATCTCTACAATGTCGCTACGGAGATATACAAACCCGGTAAGACGGACTTTCCGGCTTTGATTCCGCAGAACGGGGCGATGGCAGAGCTCTTGTTGTCACGCCTGCCAGAAGAGGTGGAAATCATGGACGCTATACCGGTAGGCTGAATAGATGGATACCATTGAAATCACAAAAGAGGGAGAACCTGGCGGTCTGGCACCGAAAGATTCTCCCTCTTTTTTTTACTTTTTAAAAAGCAGCATGTATTCCACTTTCCTTCTCCGTTCAATGCTCGGTACCACTTTCCCCTTGTAGCACCGGAAAGAGACATACTCGTTGTAAATATCCCTGTCCCCGGCTTCCAGCTTTTGAATAAGCCTGCTCTTGGGTATCTTGCCATAGCCGACCACACGGTAATATCCCACATTATAAGACAAGGTGGCGACTAAAAGGGCATCCTTTCCGAAACGGCTGCAC
>ENA-OPCC01000178-OPCC01000178.1-human-gut-metagenome-genome-assembly--contig:-NODE-178-length-34835-cov-4.609287_pt1 | contig 34835 bp, 30 predicted proteins | sample MGYA00241558_ERZ501467 | MGnify/ENA primary metagenome ERZ501467 (study PRJEB25962, sample SAMEA2042620) | human gut metagenome | biome: human gut; feature: human-associated habitat; material: faeces...
GAGCTGAGACGGATACTTGTTGACGTGTTCGCTCAAGCCGACAAGTTCAATCAGCGGCATTACTTTTTCGCGAATCTTGTCCTTCGGCATCCCTGCAAGTTCCAGAGGAAGCGCAACATTGCCGTAGACGGTACGGGAGGAGAGCAGATTGAAGTGCTGGAAGATCATACCAATCGAGCGTCTTTCCTCTCGCAGTTCGGAATCCGGCATTTTGGTCAGATCCTTGCCGTCGACGATGACGGACCCGGAAGTCGGGCGGTTGAGAAGGTTGATGCAGCGAACCAGCGTACTCTTACCCGCGCCGCTTCGGCCGATAATGCCGAAGATATCACCGGGTTTGACGTGGACGTTTACATCCTTACAGGCAAAGAATTTTCCTTTGCCGTCAGCAGTATCGTATTCCTGCGTTATGTGTTTTAACTCAATCATTTAATTTAAATCCCAGGGCGAGGTTCTGACACCTCGAGGTCCTGCTCCTTCAGCAGGACAAATAATTTCTACGCGGACTTTGCAGTCAATGGGCAAAAAGTAATGTCCACGGGAAATTATCCTTGATTCTTTTTAAAGAATTCTTATTTTTGGGAGATTTTTTCGTTTCGAAAAAGAAAATGCCCGGAAGTCTTTCGACTACCGGGCGGAATCTGGTGGGGGCACAGGGATTCGAACTCTGGACCTACGGATTAAGAGTCCGCTGCTCTACCAGCTGAGCTATACCCCCATAATTGGTGGGCTGTGCAGGACTCGAACCTGCGACCAATGGATTAAAAGTCCACTGCTCTACCAACTGAGCTAACAACCCTTTGTTTCGATCTCTGTTTCGCTCCGAAGCGCGTCTCATCAATCGAGAAGTCGAATACTACACAGGTTTTTTCGGTTCGTCAAACCAAAAAGAAAAATAGTGAATTTATGAGACATAAATTGGCGCATACGCCTTTACTATGACTACAACAGAAAAATGAGTGATGAGATTTGATTTGATCTTGTTAAATTAAATTCTTTCGCTAGTATTAGACAACTTAGGTCAGTTTTGTCTGATCGGAGAATGATTAGGAAATAAAGATGGCAGAAAAGAAAAAAGTTAAACCGCCCGTTGAACAGCTCGTGGATGCGGATGCTCGTAAAAAAGCGCTAAAGATGGCCTTGGACCAGATTTCCAAGCAATTCGGCAAGGATGCGATTCTGAGCATGGGCAGCCAGCCTGACCAAAATCTGGATGTTGTTTCTACCGGCTCCTTTACTTTGGACCTGGCACTCGGCGTCGGCGGTCTTCCCCGCGGACGTATCGTTGAAATTTACGGACCGGAATCTTCAGGTAAAACTACGCTGACGCTTCACATCCTTGCTGAAATGCAGAAGCTCGGCGGAACCTGCGCCTTCATCGACGCAGAACATGCATTAGACGTTAAGTACGCCAAAGCACTCGGCGTTAAAGTGGACGACTTGCTCCTGTCTCAGCCGGACAGCGGTGAACAGGCTCTTGAAATTACGGACGCTTTGGTTCGCTCCGGTGCCGTTGACCTCGTCGTTATCGACTCCGTAGCTGCTTTGGTGCCTCGCTCTGAAATTGAAGGCGACATGGGCGAAGCCCTCCCGGGTCTCCAGGCTCGTTTGATGAGCCAGGCACTCCGCAAGCTCACTTCCAGCATCAAGAAGTCCAACACTCTGGTTGTCTTCATTAACCAGGTTCGTCAGAAGATCGGTGTGGTTTACGGCTCTCCGGAAACAACCACCGGCGGCAACGCACTCAAGTTCTACGCCACGATTCGTATGGATATTCGTCGTACCGGCGGCATCAAGCAGGGCGATGAAATCCTGGGTAACGAAACCCGCGTGAAAGTTGTTAAGAATAAAGTTGCGCCTCCCTTCAAACAGGCTGAATTCGAGATCATCTACGGTCAGGGCATTTCCCGCGAAGGTGAAATCATCGATATCGGTACTGACATGGATATCTTCAACAAGTCCGGTGCTTGGTACTCCTATCAGGGCAACAAGATCGGTCAGGGCAAAGCTGCTGCCAGAGAATGGCTGAAGTCTCATCCTGAAGAAATGAAGATGATCGAAGAACAGATCAAGGCCGCGATCAAGGGCAAAGATCACGAAGAAGATGCTGCCGAAGAGGTCGTGACCAAAGAAACTGAAGAAACCTACGAAGACGCTCAATAATGTTTGATCCTGCTGATCGCAGAAAGCAGATCTTATACAAGGCGGTAGCTGCTCTCGCTCGTCGAGAGCGCTCCCGCCTCGGCCTCTATAAGAAGCTGTCAGAAACTTTCAACGAAGAGGGCGATAAGGAATTAATCAATTCCGTCCTCGACGAACTCGTCAGTAAAAAGTATTTATCCGACGAGCGGTACGCTCGTATTCAAGTTTTGACGCGGAGCGCCAGATACGGCGACCGCAAGCTCTTTTGGAACCTCCAGAGGGACGGTGTGTCTCGTGAAATTGCCGAAGAGGCGTTAAAACAAAACGAAGAGTCGGAATACGATCGAGCACTCGTTCTTTGGAAGCGAAAATTTGGAGAGCCGCCCGAGGATTACAAGGAACGCGCTAAGCAGATCCGCTTCCTTGCCAGTCGGGGTTTTACCTTTAAAACCATTGAAAAAGTCTTGAGTTGTGAACTTCCTGACGAAGTCTTTTAAGACGGCAGCCTGAGATCGTTATACTTTTGTTCACAAACAAAAGTTAACAATTTCACGGCTATGAAAATCCATGAATATCAAGCACGTCAAATTCTGAAGAATTTTGACGTTCCCGTTCCTGTTGCTGAAGTTGCTTCAAGTCCTGAGGAAGCTCGAAAGATTGCCGAAGAAATCGGCGGAAAGGTTTGGGCAGTTAAGTCCCAGATTCACGCCGGCGGCAGAGGCAAAGGCGGCGGCGTAAAACTCGCCCGCAGTCTGGAAGATGTCAGCAATCTCTCCCGTCTTATGATCGGCAGCCGTTTGGTCACCAAGCAGACCGGTCCTGCCGGAGCCCCTGTCAGTAAGGTCCTTGTTCAGCAGGGTCTCGATATCGTCCAGGAGTTCTATGTCGGTTTTCTCATCGACCGCAAGCTTCAGAGGCCGGTACTCATTGCTTCTGCTGAAGGCGGCATGGAAATTGAAAAAGTTGCCGCTCAATTCCCTGAAAAAATCATTAAAACGGTCATTGATCCTGTGGCCGGTCTTTCCGTTCCCGAAGCTTTGGAAGTTGCTACTCGATTGGGCGTGCCTGCCGACATTACCGGAGACTGTGCAGAAGTCCTGAGAAAGTTATGGAGTACCTTCGTTTCAATGGACTGCTCTCTGCTTGAGATCAATCCGCTTATCGTGACGGCAGACAAAAAAGTCTATCCGCTTGATGTGAAGATGACGTTCGATGACAACGCGCTTCTGCGTCATCCCGAGCTTGAAGAACTCCACGATCCTGAGCAGGAAGATCCGACAGAGCTCCGTGCACATAAAGCCGGCCTTCAATACATTCAGCTCAACGGCAATATCGCCTGCCTTGTCAACGGCGCCGGCCTCGCAATGGCGACCATGGACACGATTAAGCTTTTCGGCGGTGAGCCCGATAACTTCCTCGATATCGGAGGCGGTGCCTCTCCTGAGAAGGTCACGGCAGCCTTTGAAATCATGCTGGCTCAGCCAGAAGTCAAAGTTATTCTGGTCAACATCTTCGGCGGAATCATGAAGTGCGACGTTATTGCCGAAGGTATTGTCGAAGCTTGCCGACACGTCAAATTAACTGTTCCCTTGATTGTTCGTATGAAGGGTACGCACGAAAAAGAAGGCAAAGAAATCCTCAAGAACAGCGGTCTGCCGATTATCTCAGCCGAGTCTCTCGGTGACGCCGCGAAGAAAGCCGTAGAACTGGCAGCGGAGAAATAACATGAGCATTTTGGTAAACAAGAACTCCCGCATCATCACCCAAGGTATGACCGGTAAAACCGGCCAGTTCCACACTCGTCTTTGCAGAGATTACGGATTTGGTAAGGAATGCTTTGTCGGCGGTGTAAATCCGAAAAAAGCCGGACAAGTCTGGGAAGGTCTGCCGATTTTCGGATCCGTTAAAGAGGCCAAAGAAAAGACCGGTGCAAACGTTTCCGTGATTTATGTTCCGCCTGCCGGGGCAGCTGCAGCTATCCAGGAAGCAAGTGATGCCGGCATTGATCTCATCGTCTGCATCACAGAAGGTATTCCTGTCATGGATATGGTTAAAGTCAGAGACCATATGAAAAAGACCGGTTCCAAATCTCTTCTCCTCGGGCCGAACTGCCCCGGCATCATGACGCCGGGAGAAGTCAACGTCGGCATCATGCCTGCGCACATTCACCGCAAAGGCAGAATCGGTGTTGTCTCTCGCTCCGGCACCCTGACCTATGAAGCGGTCGCGCAGATTACGGATTTAGGTTTAGGACAATCTACCGCCATCGGTATCGGCGGAGACCCGATAAACGGCTTAAAACATATCGATGTGCTCAAGCTCTTTAACAATGATCCGGAAACCGATGCGGTCGTCATGATCGGAGAAATCGGCGGAAGCGACGAAGAAACTGCTGCCGAATGGGTAAAAAATAATATGAAGAAACCCGTCGTGGGCTTTATTGCGGGCGTAACAGCTCCCGCAGGAAAGAGAATGGGGCATGCAGGTGCGATCATTTCCGGCGGTACGGGAACTGCCGAAGGCAAATTAGCCGTGATGGAAGCCTGCGGCATTCGAACGACACGGAATCCGTCTGAAATCGGCTCATTGCTACAATCCGTGCTCTCTTCGAAAAAGGAGTAATTCATTTTGGAAGCGCTTATTGCTTGGTTTGGTGAGATTCATTGGGTCGCAGTTCTGCAGATCATTCTCATCGACATTCTTCTCGGCGGTGATAATGCCGTCGTGATTGCATTGGCTTGCCGAAGCCTTGATCCGCATCTTCGCGTGAAGGGCATTATTTACGGCGCCGGCGGCGCTATTTTGCTGCGCGTCATTTTGATTGCTTTCGCAGTCTCGGTGATGAACATTCCGTTCCTGAAGTTCTGCGGCGGCTTGCTGCTTTTGTGGATCGGCATCAAGCTCATTGCCCCGGCGGACGAAGGGGAACATGAGATACATGCGAGTAAGCGGCTGTGGGGTGCAGTTAAGACCATTATCGTTGCCGACTTGATCATGAGTATCGATAACGTGATTGCTATTGCCGGTGCGGCTGAGCAGGCTCCGGGCCACCATCAAATGGCTCTGGTGATCTTCGGTCTGCTTGTGAGCGTTCCGTTCATCCTCGGCGGCAGTCAGATTATTCTGAAGATCATCGATCGCTTCCCGATCATCGTGTACGCAGGCGGCGCTTTGCTGGGCTGGATTGCCGGCACGCTAATGGTTGACGACCCGGGCATCTTGGCACACCTGCCTAACCTGCCGGCTCTGCATACCGAAGGCGGTATTGCCGGTGCGATCTTTGTGCTGATTGTCGCTTTTATTCTTAAGTACTTCAGATCAAAGAAAACCAAAGCTTAATCAGAATGTAGAACTAGAAAAGGCGTTTTCTCATTTGAGGAGCGCCTTTTTAAATGGTCGTTATGTGATCTATAGCGTTGTAGCCGCCTCTCTGACCTCTAACGCGGCTTGTTTACCGGTAATCCATTCAGGAACAAGCTTGGTCATGAAGACGTAATTCAAAGAATGTTGGATTTCATCTTCATTATCGGGAATGCCGGGGCTGTACTTCTCTGCAAGTGCACGAAGAGCGGAGAGTTTTTCAGCCGTATCGGTGACGGGCTGCAGTCGGCCCCAAATGAGAACGCTTTGGAAATTATTTGCGCGGACACTTGGAACGACTAGGCTCTGTCCGACGATAGAAAAGCTGGTTTTGTTCGTTCTCTGAAAGCATTCGTACTTGTATCCTCGCGGCGATCCGTGGAAATAGACAACTCCGTCCGTGTAAACGTAACTTAGCGGCACTGTATAGAGGTAGCCGTCATCTCCGTTCAACGAAAGTACACCGTAAGCCGTGGTCTCAATGATCTTCCGGACGGTTTCTTTGTCTAAGGCCTGTTTTGTTCGTGTCAGTTCTTTTCTCATAGCAATTTCTCAACCTAAAGTTTGTTCCAGAGCGTCTTTGAGTTTTAAAACGGCGTGTTCCAATTCCTCCTCAGTGAAGTGAGCGTAACCAAGAATAAAGCCGGTGAGAGGTTTGGCTGAGCGGTAACAAGCAGAAAGCGGCCTGGTCTCGATCTGGTAGGAACGCTTAAAAAGTTCGGAAAGCTTGACGTCATCTTGCGGATGATTAAAGATGAAGGTCAGATGAGTGCCTTCATTAGCTCCTTCAATATGTCCGTAGGCAGAGAGGTATTTTCCGATCGCTCTTACTGCAGCCTGACGGCGCTTTTCATAAATCTTTTTAAGACGGCGGACGTGTGAATAGTAGAAGCCGTTCTGAATGAATTCGGCCAAAATGTATTGATGGACTTCACTGCTGTGTCGATCTATCAGGAGTTTGGCTCCCTCAAAAACCGTGATGAGATTTTTAGGAACGACCATATAGGCCATATTGAACCCGGGATAGATGACCTTAGTAAAACTTCCAAGATAAATACACGGTGCACCTTCTTTGTAGGAAGAGAGTGCCGGAAGAGGTTTCTTTCCATATCGGAGTTCACTGTCGTAGTCATCCTCGATGATCCAAGCTCCTTCCGTTTTTGCCCAAGCCAACAGCTTTTCGTTGTTCTCGGCGGACGAGACATAGCCGAGAGGATACTGATGACAAGGCGTGACCAAGACACCTTTGATCTTCTTTTGTTTCTTTAGTTTTTCGATATCGATTCCGTCCTGCGTCACAGGAATAGGAATCGGTTTTAATCCTCGAAATTCCATCAAATTAATGTGAGTCTGGAAGTAAGGATCTTCGACGGCAATCTTGTCACTTCTTTCAAATAAAACGCTTGCACAAAGATCTAATGCCTGCTGAGTACCGTCAGTAGTGATTACTTGTTCCGGCTCACATCTCAGACCTCGGTATTGACGGAGGTAGTCACAAACAGCTTTTTTGTAAGGCATGAAGCCGCCGGGATCACAGTAGCCGTTATGCAGCCAGGGACTCTTAGAAGTGCGGGCAACGACAGTGGTCCAATTTTTGCCCGGCAGACTTTCCTGATCAGGCGCGATGAACGCGAAAGGCATCGGCTTTTGAACTTTGAATTCAGAAGCGGCTGCCGCTATCTTTGCAGACAGTGGAAGTTCTGACGGAAGGAACTTCTCATTCGTCGAACCATTTTCTTTCCGATTTTCGAAGACTCCCAGAGAGATTTCCGAGACAAAAGTGCCATTGCCGTTCTTCGTTTCCAGAAGTCCTTCTTCCAGCAATCGGTTGTAGACGCTGACGACTGTTGATCGTGAGACACCGATTTCGGAAGCGAGTCTGCGGCTTGAAGGAATAGGATCACCGGGACACAGGCTTTTGAGTTCGATGAGTTCGAGGATCTTTTGGTAGAGCTGCTCTTGGAGCGAAGGTGCTCCGCTTTTCAGATTTAAGGATATGTTTGAGAGGCTCGGCTGAACTTTGTGGGTCATGTCGGCTCCGAAAACGTTAAGGCCGGAGGTTGACTCCGGCCGGTGCTGAGTTAGCTTACTTTAGCGCATTCTGTGCAGCTGCTGTCGCAGTTCTCAGATTCTGGATGACTTGAGAAGAAGTGTTTTCAAATCCGGACGGATCATGAACACCTTTCGAGTAATCCGAGAAGTACCAGCCGACGGTGTGCAAGTAGAGGCTGTAAGCATCCTGAAGTTTTTGATATTCAGGCTGATTGATCTTAACGTCACCGTTCTTTGCTTTGATCAGCAGATTGCGAGCGGCGCTTCCGTAGCGTTCCAGTCTTTCTTTATGGATGCGGTAACGCTACTGGATTGTCGCGACCATGTAGGCGGCTTGTCCCTCGGACCAGTTGTCTCCGTTCGGGTTGCCGTGGCAATCAGATCTTGCGCAGGTGTTTTTGTACTTCAGAGAAGGCAGACTCGGCTGATGTTCAAGGGTTCCGTTTGCTTTCTTGGCAAAGTGGCAGTCTGTGCAACCGACGCCGGCTTGACCGTGCTTAGAAGCAACCACAATTTCCATGTGGTAGTGGTCAGTCGAGACCGTCTTAACACCGGTAGCTTTATCTGTTCCGTTATTCAGACCCAGGCCTCTAACGAGATTCCAGCGTTCGATGGGGTTAGCGGCAAAGAACGTACCGACAGACCAGCCGGTTCTATCGATTGCGTCCTTTGGATGAGCGAGCTGACCGTCGCTGTCTCTGTAGAAAGTCTCGGAGCGGTTATGACCTTCGTGGCATTGGCCGCACATGTAATTCGAGTTGGCTTTTTCTAGAATGGCGATCTTTCTCGGGTAACCGCGAACGCCCATGTTGATGACTTCAATCTTCGGATAACCGGTCTTTCCGACGTTCTTCTGATAGTTGTAGTCCTTGTAGTTCGGATGAGACATGGCCTCAATTAAGTGATCAAAGACGATGCGGGGCTCAGCCGAATGCGGATCGTGACAGGTAATGCAGTTGAAGCTATTGTTAACGGTCTTCAGAACTTTGTGGTCCGGATCATCAAAGGCGAGCGGTGCTTTCGGGTTTCTAGCGCCTAAATAGGCATAGTCCATGATGCTGTCGGAAGTTTTGCACTTCAGGCAGTCGGAGCGTCCCATGATCTCTCGGCCTTTCTGCGGACGCCAAGTCAAAGACAAGGTCTTAGAAGGCAGAATCTTGTCGCCTTCGTTCGGACGTGTGTCAGTAAGCGCTTCCCACATCGGCGCACCGGGTTTAGAGAGATCCGTGTACTTCTTGTACTGGTAGCGGCCGTCGGAACGGATATTAGCAAGGTCGGTCACGATGCTCGAATGGAAGCGCGGCAGACGGAACTGAATGTCGCGGAAAGAATTGTCGCCGGCGATATCACGGAACTGAGCATAAGCGGGCGGCGTGTTTTTGAGTGCCCACTCATAGTGGTATTTCGGATCCATGATGTCTTTGTGCTGCTCGGTGTGGCATTGACCACAGGCGGCGTATTCAAAATGCGTGGTCGGACGGTTGTCGCGGCTCGGAGCCTTGACGTGGTCCGAACTGATGTCATGGCATGCCACGCAATTCACATTCTTATGAGCACCGCGTGTTGACAGAGTCTTGATCGCTGTTGCGTGACAGCCGAAGCACTGGTTTTTGTCTACGGGCTGCTGAGGAACAGCGGCTGCCAATACTGACAGCGAAAGGCAAGACAGACCTAACGAAACTATGGATTTGATTATTGTGTTTTGCATAAGGTTCTCCTTAAGACTGACTTCATTTTCTCCAATCCACTTTGAGAAAAAGAGTCCACTTTCGGACTATGTGTTCAATCCACTTTTAAGGAGAAAGCCCTTATACAATTCAAAAAGCCTTTTGCTGTTGTGGAGTTCTTGAATTAAGAAGCTGAGAATTTCAAACCGATGATTCCGATGGCGATCAGCGAGGCAAAAACGGTTCTGGAGACTGTGAAGGCTTCTCCGAACAAGAGGATGCCGGCGATAAAGGCTCCGATACAACCGATACCGGTCCAAATGGCGTAGGCAGTTCCTAAGGGAATTGTTCTCATCGCTACAGCCAAGAAGTAGACACTCGCGACCATACCGATAATGGTGACCGCGCTATAGAACCAATTGCTGAAGCCGTCAGCATATTTCAAAGCGACAGCCCAAACGATTTCAAAAATTCCTGCAATGAAAAGGTAAATCCAAGACATTTAAATCCTCCAAAAACGAAAAAGGCACCTTTGTCAGTAATCCTTCAATGGCCTACGGAGTACTGAAAAAGGTGCCTATCCGGCGATAGATTGCACAACGGAAGTATACCGACGTACTAAAGATGTGTTTCATCATCGCAAAGAGGTTTTGTCAGAAATTTTGACCGTCAAAGTTTTCACGCTTCTTTCACAAGAACGGGCACGCTAAAACTACGAAAAATCAACGCATTGCTACAATCAGCTGTCAATTTGATTTCAACGCTTAGGAGATATTTCATTGGAAGCGCTTATCGCTTGGTTTGCCGAAATTCATTGGGTGGCCGTGCTTCAAATTATTTTGATAGACATCTTGCTCGGCGGTGACAACGCAGTTGTGATCGCTCTTGCCTGCCGAAACCTTGATCCGAGCCTCCGTTTTAAAGGAGTGCTTTACGGAGCGGGCGGTGCCATCCTCTTGCGTGTGATCCTGATTGCTTTTGCCGTCACGATCATGAACATTCCTTTCCTCAAACTCGTCGGAGCGCTTCTGCTTCTGTGGATCGGTATCAAACTCATTGTTCCTCAGGATGAAGGGGAGCATGAAATTCATGCCAGTAAGCGTCTTTGGGGCGCGATTAAAACCATTATCGTTGCCGACTTAGTGATGAGCTTGGACAACGTTATTGCGATTGCCGGTGCGGCAGAACAGGCACCTGCCGGTCATCAGATGGCGCTTGTAATCTTCGGTCTCTTAGTGAGTGTCCCGTTCATTCTCGGCGGCAGCCAGTTGTTCCTGAAGGTTATTGATCGTTATCCGATCATTGTTTACGCCGGCGGCGCTTTGTTGGGCTGGATCGCAGGCACATTGATTGTAGGCGACCCCGGACTGACTCCGCATATTCCGAACTTGGCGGAAATGCATACGCCTGCCGGAATTGCCGGTGCCGTCTTCGTGCTGATTGTGGCCTTTGCGATTAAAGGGCTGCGGAAGAAGGCAAACTAACTTGTCAGCTTAACTATAGGAAGAGGGCTATCCGGTCCTCTCGAAAATACAAAAACGGCGTTCAACCGCAAAGGAAGAACGCCGTTTTGCCGTCTGGTGTTAGCGGCTGGTGTCGATAATCGCACCGCCTAGGCAAACTTCGCCGTCATAAAAGACCGCACTTTGTCCCGGTGTCACCGCCCAAAGAGGATCAAGAGAAGAAACCACAACGCTTTCATCGTCGGCTCGGATCACCTTACATTCCTGATCGGCCATGCGATAACGCGTTTTAAGGCCGAGCATTCTTCCGGCTTCAGGTGCCGTACCGCTGATCCAGTTGGGTCGCGTGGCAGAAAGCGAGAAAGACTGAAGCCAGGGATGATCGTGACCTTGGACGATATAGAGCGTGTTGTTCAGAATGTCCTTACGGGCAACAAACCAAGGTTCGCCGTTGCCGAACTTAGAGCCGCCGACACCGATACCTTTGCGCTGACCTAAGGTGTAGTAAGAAAGGCCGATGTGCTCACCAACAATTCTTCCGTCCGGTGTTTTAATCGGACCGGGCTTGTTGGTGAGGTAACGATGGAGGAACTCGCGGAACGGACGCTCTCCGATAAAGCAGATACCGGTGCTGTCTTTTTTCTTGGCGTTCGGAAGACCGATTTCTTCGGCAATTCTGCGTACTTCGGTCTTGCACATGTCTCCGACAGGGAACATGGCCTTCGAGAGCTGGTACTGATTGAGGCGATTTAAGAAGTAGCTCTGATCTTTGGTGTTGTCCACACCCTTCAGAAGTTCAAAGAGTCCGTCTCTTTCGCGAACGCGCGCATAGTGGCCCGTTGCGATCTTGTCAGCGCCTAAACGAATGGCGTGATCCAGGAAGGCTTTGAATTTAATCTCGGAATTGCAGAGAACGTCAGGGTTCGGCGTACGACCCGCAGAATACTCAGATAAGAATTCCGCAAAAACGCGGTCCTTGTACTCTTTGGCAAAGTTCACGGCTTCGATATCGATGCCGATTACATCTGCAACAGCCGTGGCATCGATTAAATCCTGTCGGGAAGAACAGTATTCGCTGTCGTCATCGTCCTCCCAGTTTTTCATGAAAAGACCGATTACTTCGTATCCCTGCTGTTTGAGAAGATAGGCGCTGACGGAAGAATCCACTCCGCCTGAAAGACCAACGACAACTGTTTTTGTTTCCACACAAAACTCCTTACGATAATTCTCGCCATTTTAATGAGTTAGCGATCAACAGACAGGTGTTTTTCGCTATTCTTGTGTGCGTAGTTGAAACAGAAGAAAATGCTGTTTTGCTAAAAACAATGCCGCGGCGTATAGGACGCGAACGAAAAGAAGGATTCGAGATGATTGCGACTCAGAATGCAGCAGATAAAACTCAGAAGTTTTTAGACGATTTCAAGGTCTCTAAACCGGTGATCGGTTTGCCCGGCCTCGGCTGGGATACGCCGGAAATGGCGGCAGCGGTTTCTAATGCCGGCGGCTTGGGCGTGCTCCACATCGGCTTTAAAACTGAAGAAGAAATCGAAAGAGATGTTGCAAAGGTTCGTTCGCTGACCGATAAGCCTTTTGCCGTACTGATGTTCCCGCAAAAAGAATCGATCTTTGACGCTGAGAAACTTCGCCTGCAGGACACAGCACTTTCTCCGCTCAGAGAAGATTTGGGATGCACTGCAGTTAGACCGATATCGGCTCCGCTCTTTGATAATCAGTTCAGGAAGATTGTTGAACTGAAAGTTCCGGCTGTCGGCTTGAGACTCGGTGGTCTGAGGGAGCCTTACATGGAAGAACTTGAAGCCAACGGCACTCCTGTCTTCGGTATCGCATCCAATCTCAGAGACGCAAAAGTCCTTGTTTCCAGCGGCGTTAACGCTGTCGTAGCTGCAGGCTGGGCTGAAGAAGGTTTGCTCTCACACGAAGAAATCAGTAAAGATCAGGCTGAAATCGATTCCCTGGTCTTATGGTCGGAATGCGCAAGAGCATTGAGAGTCCCGGTTCTTGGCGCCGGCTCGATTACGACGCAGGATCAGGTTCGTGTGTTAAAGGCGCTTGGCCTCGCAGGCTTCATGCTTTCCGACGCGCTGCTGCTCGTCAAAGAGTCTCCGATTCCGGATTCCTGGCGCACTAAGGTAATGTACTTAGCGGACTCCGCCTCTGAGATGACGGATACCTTCATGGGTCGAGCCTCACGCTATCTGTCTAACGGCTTTGCTCAGATCTTTCCCGAGAAAGGCCTTCCTGTCCTTCAGTTCCCTTATCAATACTTTGCCCTGAAAGATATTTTTGATAAGGCATTAGAGATTGGCCGAATTGATTTGGCGCTTCTGGAAGTCGGACAATACGTTTATCTTGCCGAGAGCGGCACGACTGCTGACATCATTAACAAATTCTGCGGATATTGGAGCGAGGCATAAATGCAAGATAATCAGGCGCTCATCGTCGTCGACGTCCAAAAAGATTTCTTAGAAACCGGCGCACTGCCTGTTAAAGAGGGCAGCCAGGTCGTGCCGGTCATTAATCGGATCATCCCGAAATTTAAGAATGTTGTATTTACTCAGGACTGGCACCCGGAAGGACATATTTCTTTTGCCTCTTCTCATCCCGGCGAGGCGCTTTACAGCATGATTGACGTGTCTTACGGCAAGCAGGTTTTGTGGCCCGAGCACTGTGTTCAAGACACGGCCGGCGCAGAGTTTGCCGAGGGACTCAATACAGATAACGGCGTCTGCTTTGTGAAAAAAGGCGCGCACCCGAACATCGACAGCTACTCGGCTTTCCTTGAAGCAGACCGCAAGACCAAGACAGACTTAGCCGTTTGGCTGAAGTCTCAGGGAATTAACGAAGTTTTTGTCTGCGGTTTAGCGACTGACTTTTGTGTCAGCTGGACGGCATTAGATGCGGCTGACGAAGGCTTCAAGGTTTACGTGATCGAAGACGCCTGCCGCGGAATCGACGTTAACGGCTCACTCGAAGCAGCCAGGGCCGAATGGAAAAAAAGAGGAATCAAACGAATTGATTCCTCTGAGATCAATTAGAAGAAAAGTTTCATTAGAAGCGGCGTAAGCAGCGGCGCCAGCAGCGCGGTGGTCAAACCGGTTAAGCCGATAGCCAGGCTGCCGTAGGCGCCCGCTGTCGAATCAATCTGGAAAGCTCGGGAAGTGCCCATGCCGTGGGCGGAAAGACCGAGCGCGAAACCTTTAGCAGATGAAGAGTCGACTTTCAGGAGCAGGAATAAAGGACCTGCGCAGATTGAACCGAGTACGCCGGTTAGCACTACCAAGGAGGCAGAGAGCGCGGGCAGGCCGCCGAGTTTTTCTGCAATAGACATAGCAATCGGAGTCGTGACACTCTTCGGAGCCAAACTGATGATGGTTTCGGGAGACGCTCCGAGGAGTCCTGCGATCAGGACTGTCGAAGTAATAGCCGTAACGGCGCCGGCAAAAAGTCCCAATAAAATCGGAAGCCAATTTTTAGCCAGCTGAATTCTGAGGTCATAAAGCGGCACGGCCAGCGCTACCGTTGTCGGTCCGAGCAAAAAGTGAATGAACTGGGCGCCCGAAAAGTATGTCTGATAGGGCGTATGCGTAGCCATCAGCAAAATGACAACCGTGACGATGGAAACTGCTACCGGGTTTAGCAGAGAATTCCAATTGCTCCACTTATAAAGTTTCTGAGCAAAGAGGTAAGCCGCCAGGGTGACGGTCAGCCACAAAAGAGAAGAGGTAGAAAGCGAGGACCAAATCTCCTCGATGCCGTGAAAATCAATGTTATTCATGGCTTGCCCCCTTCTGTTCTTTGCGTTTCTGCAGCCAGATCGTGGAGTACTTAATGACTAAGGCGGTTACGGCGATGGTCAGGATTGTACTGACGACTAAGGAGACGCCGATTGGAAGCGCTTCATTTTTAAGTCGGTCAATGTGCAGCATGATGCCGACACCGGCCGGAACAAACAGCACGGCAAGATAAGAAATCAGGACTAAGGAAATCGGACGGACCCAGGAAGCCAGACGGTCGTTTGCGATCAAGGCAACGAGCAGCAGGAACATGCCCAGAACCGAGCCGGGAACCGGGAGATGGAAGTACATCTCGGCAACGTTTCCCAAAAGTTGGAATACGAGTAGAAGGACCAGACCTTCGATCATTTTTTAATAGATTGTGAAAATTGACGTGGAATGCGAATGTATTCCTTATCTCAGCACAAAAACGACCTCGGAACCAGAAAATTTTTTCGAATTGAGTAATCAAAATAGGTTTGTCCAGCGGTATTTATTCTCATTTATCTAAATCTCACAAATCATTACAATCGCGGGAATCGTTAAGCCTTCGGGCTCAACTGTTTTACGCAATTTTAATAAGAGGAAATATCAATGTCAGTTCTCGACTCTTACATGAAAGACTTGGCCGAATTGGTTAACAAAGACCGCGGCACTGCAAACATTGCCGGCGTTACCGAAGCCGCTAAGATTATGAAGGGCCACCTCGAATCCATCGGATTCAAAGCCGACCTCGTTGACTTAGGTCCGAATGCCGGCAACGGTCTGTTCGCTACGAACAAGCCTAACGCTGACCGCTATGACGTTCTCTTCAACGCTCACCTCGACACCGTTTTCCCTGACGGAACTGCCGCTGCTCGTCCTTTGACCGTGAAAGGCGACCGCGCCTACGGCCCCGGCTGCAGCGACTGCAAGAGCGGTGTTCTTGCCATCTACTACGCTTTGAAGGCTGCTCGTCCTGAAGATCTGGAAAGACTCTCCATCGCTGTTGCTCTGAACCCGGACGAAGAAACCGGCTCCAAGGCTTCCAGCGCCTGGCTCAAGAGCATCGCCGCCAAATCTTCCCGCGCTCTGGTTTTTGAAGCAGCCCGCGCCGGCGGTCAGCTCGTCCGCTCCAGAAAGGGTTCTACCAACTACGTCGTAACCTTCCACGGTAAAGCTTCCCACGCCGGCAACGCTCCGTACAAAGGAGCCAACGCCAACATCGCCGCTATGCGCTTTGCTTTGGCAGCTGCTGGTCTGGCCGATGTTGATAAAGGCACAACGGTCAACCCCGGTGTGATCGAAGGCGGCAGCGCTCCTAACGTCATTTCCGAAAAATGCGTCGTTAAGCTCGACACACGTTACTGGAACAACGAAGACGACAAATATCTTGACGACGGTATCAACAAACTGGCTGCTGCCGTTTGGGCTCCCGGCGTAACTCAGACAATCGAACGCGTCAGCCACAGCAACGCTATGCCGCTGTCCGACGCAACGAAAGAACTCGTTGCTCAGATCACCGAAGCTGCCAAACTCGAAGGCTTCGATATCGACTGGGTTGACGCAGGCGGTGCTTCCGACGGCAACCACATGGCTGAAGCCGGTCTCCCCGTCATTGACGGATGCGGCCCTGCCGGCGGCGAATTCCACTGCGATCGCGAATTCCTTCGCTTAGACACAGTCGAAGAACGTATTCGCATGATCACTCGCTTCCTGTCTCTGATCTAATCCAGCAGAAGCAGATCTAAGCGCAAACGCCCTTCGGGGCGTTTGTCGTTTCTGAGGCCTCGAATTCGGCGCCGGTGATAAAAGAAATGCCTTGCAGGAATACAATGCATTTCATCTGAGAAAGTCAAAAAAGGAAATCGGAATGAAATTCGAATTAAACGGCGAATTTATTCGCTTAGGAGATCTGCTGAAGGCAGCCGGATTGACAGGCACAGGCGGAGAAGCAAAACAAGTCGTACAGGACGGCTTAGTGAATGTGGACGGAAAAGTCTGCACCGAACGCGGTCATAAAATCCGCGCCGGACAGAAAGTCCAGTTTAAAGATCAGACGATTGAGGTCGTCGAGCACGCAAAATAAAAGCACTCGATTTGCTGAGTGCTTCTATTGAATCGATTACTTGCGTTTTCCGCCGGCGGCAGCGACCGGAGGACGACCCTCGATATGACGGAAGGTGATGCGGCCTTTGGTCATGTCGTACGGGGAGATTTCCAGCGAAACTTTATCGCCGGCGAGAATTCGGATGTGATGCTTACGCATTTTGCCGTTTGTGTAGGCAATCAGTTCATAGCCGTTGTCGAGTTTGACGCGATAGCGAGCGTCCGGAAGAACTTCGGTAACGGTTGCAGTTGTTTCAATCAGGTCTTCTTTAGCCATATAAAAATAAAAGTTCCTAATAATCAATAGGAACAGGGTTTTAAAAGTCGGATTTTACCCGACAATGCGCCTAAGTACGTAAACTCATTAACAAAAATGAGCCAATCAGGGCGGTTTTGCTAAAATCGACTTAATAAATTACAAATTGATGCGAAAGGCCTTGTCGGCCCGGACGCGATCGGAGCGGAATTAATGAAGAACATTCTTATCGTTTATTACTCTCGTATGGGCCATACCGCCCGCATGGTTCGTACTATTGCCGACGAACTCGAGGCACTCGGAAACACCGTGACGGTTATGCCGGTCTCCGAAGCCCTTCGCGAAGGCGTGGACTGGAGCAAGCATGATTTCGTGCTCTGCGGCTTCCCCGTTGTCTACGGCACTTACCATCCGAACGTTTACGAATTTGTTCGCAACAACTGCACGGAACTCGACCGCAAGCCCAATGCGATGTTCAACGTTACCGTCGTTGCCCGCACACCGTTTAAGGCGACAGTCGAAGGCAACCGCTACATGCAGAAATTCCTTGAACGCTCTCCGTGGCGTCCCAGAGACCTCAAGTGCTTTGCCGGCAAGATCGACTACCCGCACCTGAATCTCTTTGATAAGAAGTGCATTCAGCTCATCATGAAGATCACAAACGGCCCGACAGACCCGTCTATGTGCATTGACTTTACCGACTGGGAAGATGTGAAGCAGTACGCCAAACACATCTCCGAACTTGCCCACCAAGCTTAATCTCAGGCTAATTCTCAATGTTTTTATATCGCGCAACCCGCTAAAATTAGCGGGTTACGCTTTCTTTAGGACAGAAACAAATGACAGATACTCAAGAATATCCATGGATCAAGCACTACCCTAAGGGCGTGCCCGCGACCATTAATCCGGATATTTACGAATCACTGCCGGATTTCCAGGAAAAGATCTGTCAAGAGTACGGTGATGCTCCGGTCTTTACCAGCCTGGGCAAGACAATGACGTACAAAGAATTTGATGAGAAAGTGACGGCGTTTGCTTCTTATCTGCAGTCGCTCCCGGGCGTCGAGCAGGGCGACCGCGTTGCCGTGATGATGCCGAACCTTCTCCAGTATCCGATCTGTCTGTTCGGCATCATGAAAGCCGGACTTATCGTCGTCAACGTCAATCCGCTTTACACCGCCCGCGAGCTCGGCGGACAGCTGAAGGATTCCGGCGCTAAGGTCTTGGTCATCATCGAGAACTTCGCCAAGACGTTTGAAAAGATTCAAAAAGATTCTCCCGTTGAACACGTCATCACGACTCAGGTCGGCGACTTGCTTTCTGCTCCGAAGCGTCTGCTCGTTAACTTCATGCTGAAGAAAGTAAAGAAGATGGTGCCCGAGTTCAATCTCGAATACGCTGTCTCTTTCCGCGACGCACTCGCCCAAGGCGCTTCCAGAAAATTTAATCCGGTCAAGCTCGACCGCTATGACATCGCACTTCTGCAGTACACAGGCGGCACAACCGGCATTGCCAAAGGCGCCATGCTCACGCACCGCAATGTGTTGGCCAACTTGCAGCAGACGGGTGTTTGGATTTCCGGCGACTTCAAGAAGAAGACCGAAGTCGTTATGACAGCGCTTCCGCTCTATCACATCTTTTCTCTGACCGCTCTGTGCAGCTTCCTTCAGTGGGGCGCTCGCATGGTGCTGATTGCTAACCCTCGCGACATGAAGGGTTTGGTCAAAGAATGCGAGAAACAGCACTTTACCGTGATCTGCGGTGTGAACACGCTCTTCAACGGCCTGCTCAATACACCGGGATTTGACCAGGTTGACTTCAAGATGTTGAAGCTCACCGTCGGCGGCGGCACACAAGTTCAGAAGTCAGTAGCCGAACGCTGGAAAGAAGTGACCGGCGGCCACATTATTGAGGCCTATGGTTTGACCGAATGCTCTCCGGGCGTTGCCGCCAACCCGATGAACACCCCTTGGAACGGTTCCGTCGGCTTCCCGTTCCCTTCTACCGTGGTTTCTATCCGCGGCGAAGGCTTCAAGGATCTCGGCTTCTGGACAACTCCGCAGGAAATTCCGGAACACACCGGCGAAATCTGCGTGAAGGGTCCCCAGGTCATGCGCGGCTACTGGGATAAACCGGAAGAAACGGCTGCTGTGCTGCGTGACGGCTGGCTGCGCACGGGTGATATCGGCAATATGGACAGCAACGGCCGCATTACGATTACAGACCGTCAGAAAGACATGATTTTGGTGAGCGGCTTTAACGTCTACCCGAACGAAATTGAAGGCGTGCTTCAGAGCATGCCGGAGATTTTGGAATGCGGCGTGGTCGGTGTACCGAATGAAAAATCCGGTGAACGCGTCAAAGCTGTGATCGTCAAAAAGGATCCGTCTCTTACCGTTGAGCAGGTTAAGGTTTACTGCCGTCAGAACCTCACCGGTTACAAGATGCCGAAGGAAATCGTTTTCGTTGATTCCATTCCGAAGACACCTGTGGGTAAGATTCTTCGCCGCGAGCTGAAAGATATCGTCGCGAAGGAAGAGGCTCCTGTAAAACAGGAAACGGAAGGACAAAAATCCGAAAACTAACTCAAACGGTTATCACACAAAGAAGGAGGCTCTCGGGTCTCCTTTTTTTGTGGTTTTCTCAATGTATTAGTGGTTTTACTCAGGTTTGTCGTACTACGAGGAGGAAATAACCACGTCGTCTGGAAAAATTCAAAATACATCTACAAATGTTTAGGTAGTAATACTTATTAAGGTAGAACTAATACCTAATACGAATTTCTAAAACATCTTCTTATAGAAGATTAATAAGTTTTAATTGATTGAATAAATATGATAAATAAGCGAGTAATTACTAAATATTTAAGTAATAACTCTTAATTGCCTGAATCCGATTTATCTCAGAACGTAAAATTCGTTTCTAGAAATATAAGGCCATTTCCCGGCCATGACTCTTTCTAAACCTATTGTTCTGGGAGAACCAAATGACATGGTCTTTCTGGGTTGCCATCGTTGTTGTGATTGCAACGGTTTATGCCCTTATCAAGCGCTATGAAACTCGTCTCGTTCTGCTGACTTCCGGCTTTGTGATGGCCTTCATCTCACTGCAGCCGATGATCGCCTTCAAGCAGTTCGACAAATCTATGACAAACGGCAGCCTGATCATCGCCATCTGCTCGGCGCTCGGTTTTGCTGCAGTTATCTCTCTGACCAAATGCGACGTTCATCTGGTTAGTCTTCTGATGAGACCGCTGAAAAAACTCGGCGTGTTCCTTCTTCCTTCCTGCATGATCGTCACCAGCGTGATTGCCACCGCCATTCCTTCTATGGCCGGTCTGTCTGCTGCCGTCGGTCCGACAATGATTCCGATCATGATCAGAAGCGGTTTCAAACCCGCTATCGCTGCCGCAGCAGTCGGCGGCTGCATGATGCCGGCTTATTTGAACCCGGGCGTTTCTCATAACCCGTTCATCTCCAAGCTCGCTTCTATGGAAATCATGCAGTTCATCGGAGCTCATGCTACGACAACCGTCACCATGGGTCTGATCAGCATCGTTGTGATTACGCTGACCTGCTTTGCCTTCGGCGACTTCAAGCGCGGTAAAGCCGCTGTTGAAGAAGCCGTTGAAGTTGCTTCCAACGAAATCGAACATCCGAACATCCTGTTCGCGATCGCTCCGATCGTCCCGGTCGTTCTTCTCGTTTGCGCTTCCATCTGGTTCCCGCAGCTCAAGATGTCCGTTGCAACTGCTATGTTGATCGGTACTTTCTACGCTTTAGTTGTTACACGTTCCAACCCTGAAGAAGTCACGAAGAAATTCTTCGCCGGTATGGGCAACGGCTACGCCAAGATCCTCGGTATCATCATCGCCGCCGGTGTGTTTGCCGCCGGTTTACGTGCCGCAGGCGTCATTGAAGTTTTCGTTCAGTACCTGACTCATTCCAACGAAGTTGCCAAGATCGGCGGTGCTTTCGGTCCGTTCCTGCTGGCCGTTCTGACCGGTTCCGGTGACGCTGCAGCCTTTGCTTTCAACGAAGCCGTTACTCCGCACGCTCCGACATTCGGTATGACGATTGACGGTCTGGGCTACCTCGCCATGATGGCAGCCGGTATCGGTCGTCAGGCTTCTCCGCTTGCAGGCGGCATCATTCTCCTGTCCGGTATCGCAGGCGTCTCTCCGGTGGAAGTTGTGAAGAGAACCGCTCCGGCAGCTGTTGTGATGGTCCTCACCCTTTACTTCCTGGTTTAAAAGGTACAGATTGGTATGAAAAATATTCCCGCATTAGATTCCAAAGTTCTCGATCTCGTTACCGAAATCTCTAAGGAACCCAACGTTGAAGCGGCTATGGCCTTCATCAAAGACCAGACTGAAGTCGCTATGCAGGAACAGATTGAACTCTGCGAAATCGAAGCTCCGACTTTCCATGAAGAAAAGAGAGCCGCTTCTGTTGCAGAGCGCATGAAGCAGTACGGTCTGACCGATGTTCATATCGATGAAATCGGCAACGTGATCGGTATCCGCAAGGGTACCGGCAGCGGTCCGGTTCTCGCCATCGGCGCGCATATGGACTCTGTGTTCCCGGCCGGTACCGACGTCAAAGTCAAAAAAGAAGGCAATATCTATCGCGCCCCCGGCATCGGTGATAACTGTTCCGGCTTAAGAGCATTGCTTCAGGTGCTTCGCGCTATGGAAAAAGAAGACATCCGCACAGTGGGCGATATCTGGTTTGTCGGCACGGTCGGTGAAGAAGGCAACGGTGATATCCGCGGCTCCAAGCATCTCTGCGCCAACAACAAGCTCGACGGCTTTGTCGCGATCGACAGTACCGATGTCGGCCGCGTCCTTTACGGCGCCGTCGGCTCTCACCGCTGGCGTTTGGCCGTGGACGGTGCGGGCGGACACTCCTTTGCCGACTTCGGCAAGGTTCCGAGCGCCATCCATGCGGTTTGCCGCGCCGGCAATATCATTGCCGACATCAAGGTTCCGGAAGATCCTAAGACCACCTTTACGATCGGTACGATCAAAGGCGGTACAACGGTGAACACGATTTCCGCTCACTGCGAAGTGGATGTCGATATCCGCAGCGTTTCCAATGAGGAACTGCTCCGTGTTGAAGCCGAAGTTTTGGGTGCTTTCGAGAAGGCCATCAAGGAAGAAAATGCCCGCTGGGGTGTTGCTGATGAACAGGGTCTGAAACTTACCAAGACCATGATCGGCAATCGTCCGGGCGGACTTCGTCCGCACAGCTGCCCGGTCCTTCAGGCAGCCCGCAGCGCCCAGAAGACCCTCGGCATTGAACTGACGAACTACGCGATGTCTTCCACTGATGCCAATGCTCCGATGAGCCACAATATCCCGTCTACCTGCCTCTGCTCCGGCGGTAAAGGAATCGGCGCTCATACCCTCAAAGAGCATTTCATCATGGAAAAGACAGAGCTCGGACCTCAGCTGGTTCTCTTAACCGCGCTTGCTTTAGCCGGCACAGAAACCACCAAGCCCCTGCTTGGATAAATAAAAAAACACTACTACACCTCGAACCATAAAACCCTCCCTGGGCGGCTTGCTTCTCTCCTGCAGAGGACAGCCGCCTTTTTTCTTTTTCATTAGAATGATTCGGAAAATCGAACTGCAGCTTCCGAATCGTCATGAAATCCTCCTTAAAAAACAAAATGCCTGCTTGGGACTTTCGTTCTTCCTACGGGAGCCTGAGTTCGCCGGCATACCGAAAAGCCTGTCAGCGCCTGGAAGCCGATATTCATATTCTTGCGGGCCTCGTGCCGAACGCCAAAGACTCCGTGTCAATTGCCATTGCACTCGAGCATTTGGCAGAAGTTTTTTGCCTGACGGATTCTTTAATCGGTTATTGCCGCTGCCTTTCGGCGATTGATACCAGAGAGCAGGAAGCCGCTAAAGAACGCGTGCGTCTTTGGGAAATCCATTCCCGTTATTACGAACTGATCACAGAACTGTTCCATCGGCTCGCCGGTCTAAAGAAGAGCGATCCGATTTGGAAGGAACTGGATTTCAGCAAATGGGAGTGGCTCTTTGAACGCGTTTCGACCCGCTGGTCTTTTTCTCTTTCGCCGCGTACGCTGCAGCTGCTCTACGAACTTAAAGCTTCTAACTTTGTTCCCTGCGCCGACCTTTATCATTCTTTGAATGCGCACTTGGTGGCGACCGTGCGGACGATGGACGGATTGACGAAGCATCAGTCTCATTCTCAGTGCATCGCGGTATTGAAGACTTCGGAGGACCCGAAGCTCAGACAATCGACTTTTACGGCGCTTAACGAATACTATTCGCAGAACGCTTATCTCTACGCTTCTATCTTCAATATGCTCACGGGCTTTCGTCTGAAGGGCTTTGAGTTTGCAGAAATGGACTTTATGGCGCCGGCTTACTGGCAGAACGCCGTGAGCTCCGAAGCAGTCGATGCCTTGATGACGGCGGTGAGAGCCAACCGGCACATGCTGCGCAAGTCAGTGATCAGCCGAGCGCTCTTTACCGGAAAGAGCGTCATGGAGGTCTGGGATCTCAATGCGCCGGCTCCGCTGCGCCGAGAAATTCATATTCCTTATGAAGAAGCGCTCGAGAAGATTAAAGAAGTCGGCAAGGTACTCGACGAGCGTATTCCGGAAACCTTCGACTTATTTGTCGAAAAGGGCTGGGTTGAAGTACGCCAGCTGCCGGGAAAACAAAACGGCGCTTTCTTCCAAGGTATTTTGTCGCTTAATGAGCCGAGAATTTTTTCAACGTATCTCGGTTCCTTTGCCTCTATGAGTCAGCAGGCCATCATGTACGGACACGCCTGGCACTTCTGGCTGCAGAGAGGCTTGCCGGCGCAGGAGCGGAAAATTCCGCGCGCGCTGATGGAAGTAGCCGGACACTTTTTTGCACTGCTGCTTTTCGAAGAAATCCAAGCCAAGGCCGCATCGGCGGAAGAAAAGCTCGAGGCGCTTTGGCAGGAGCTCTCGTTTATCTCGAATTACGTAATCAACATGGGCGTTCGCTTCGATTTTGAAAGAAGCTTCTTCGAAGAACGAAAGAAAGGCGTTGTATCGGTTACCAAGATCTCTAATCTTCTTTCCGAGGCCTGGCAGGCTTGGTACGGAGAAAGTACTGCCGGAGCCGACCCGTATCTTTGGATTAACCGCGGTCAGTTCTACAAGATCGACGACTATTTCTACAACTATCCTTACATCTTCGGGACGGTTTGCGCCTACGGTCTATCTGAGATTCGGCACAGAATGCCGGAAGTTTTTCCTAAAATCTACAGCGAATTTCTACAAAACAGCGGACGAATGTCCGTCGATGACCTCTTCAAAAAATTCTTTAAGGTCGATATTACTCAGCCGGAATTCTGGGAAAGCGGTCTGAAAGCAATGGAGCGGAAGATCGCAGTTTTTGAGACGGAAGCTCGGAAATACTCCGAAAAATCGGTCCCGGAAAACAGTTAGGAAGAAAACCTCCGTTACAACTTTCTGTTGTAAGCAACGCAAAACTCATAAATTGTAAATTTCTGAATGAATGTTCATTCAGAATTGAACTAGAATTGTGTCCGTTGCGTTTCTCAGAAGAGCAAGCGCACTCTAATCAGAATAAATTGGGAAATAATCTCGAGGTTTTTCATGTTATTGAACGACTTAAAGAAAGCGGCGTTGTGTGTTGCCGCGGGCTTTGCCGTCTCTATGTTGGGCGGATGCGACTCGCAGAAATCGGCCGGAGCTCCCGGCGGAGCTGCCGCTCAGCGGGCTCCTCAGGTTTCCGTTACGGAAATCCAGCCGACCGAGTTGGACATGACAACGACGCTTCAGGGCCGTACGGCTCCTTACTTGGTTGCGGATGTCCGTCCTCAGGTCGCCGGTATTCTGCAGAAACGGCTCTTTAAGGAAGGAAGCGAGGTCAAGGAAGGACAAGCGCTTTATCAAATTGATCCGGCTGTTTATGAAGCCGCGGTGGCCAGTGCCAAAGCCGAGCTCCAGAGAGCGCAGGCCGTGCTGTACCAGACTCGCCTGACCGCTAATCGCTACGCACAGCTTGTGAAGACAAACGCGATCAGTAAACAGAACAACGATGACGCGCAGGCTGCTTACAAACAGGCTCAGGCCGCAGTAGCTGCTGCCGAAGCGGGATTAAAGAACGCTCAGATCAATCTTGACTACACAACGGTTCGTTCTCCGATTTCCGGACGCATCGGCCGCTCCTTAGTGACGCCGGGTGCATTGCTTTCCGCGCACCAGGCTCAGAACATGGCCGTCGTTCAGACACTGGATCCGATCTATGTGGACGTGACCCAGTCGAGCAAAGAAATTCTCAGTCTTAAAAAAGATATTGCTGCCGGCAAACTGAAAACCAAAGGCGGCGCAATCCCTGTGACCCTGATCATGGAAGACGGAACCAAGTATCCGCAGACAGGCGAACTTACGCTGTCTGAAGTTTCCGTTGATCCGGGCACCGGCACCATCACACTGCGTGCTGAATTCCCGAACCCCGAGAATATTCTTCTTCCGGGTATGTTCGTCCGTACCGAGCTGCCTCAGGGCACGATGGAAAAAGCTTTGCTGGTTCCGCAGCGTGCCGTGATGCGTGAAGCCAACGGCACTCCCTACGTTTATGTTGTTGAAGACGGCAAGATCGCCATCCGCCGCTTAGTGACCCATCGGACACAAGGCCAGAACTGGATTGTTGAAGAAGGTCTGAAACCGGGTGAAAAAGTTGTGATTGAAGGTCTGCAGAGAATTCGTCCGGGCGTCCCCGTTCAGATCGTTCCGACCATTGCAGAGCAGGAACAAGCCAAGGCGGCAAAGGCTTCTAAGCAGTAAATTCAGAGGTTGATATGGCAAAGTTTTTTATTAACCGACCAATTTTTGCTTGGGTGATCGCAATTGTGATCATGCTTGCCGGTACGCTTTCGATTTTGAATCTGCCGGTGTCCATGTATCCGCAGATTGCGCCTCCTCAGGTGAGCATCTCCGCGACCTATCCGGGCGCTTCTGCCAAGACGATTGAAGATACCGTCGTTCAGGTGATTGAACAAAAGATGACCGGTTTGGACGGTTATCTGTACATGAGTTCAACCAGTGAGTCGAGCGGCCGAATCAATATCACACTGACCTTTGCGGCCGGTACCGACCCTGATATGGCTCAGGTTCAGGTGCAGAACCGTCTGTCTCAGGCCCAGTCATCGCTTCCGGAAGTGGTGCAGCGCTTAGGCGTGACGGTTATCAAGACGACCGCAAGCTTCCTGAAGGTGATCGGTCTGACTTCTACCGACGGCTCGATCTCTGCGGCTGAGCTCGGTGACTACCTCGTTTCCAGCATTCAGGAGCCGCTGAGCCGTGTGGACGGTGTGGGTGAAGTCGAAGTTTTCGGTTCCGCCTTCGCAATGCGTATTTGGCTCGACCCGGAAAAACTTCACGAATATTCTCTGACGCCGGCCGACATTAAGACCGCGATTACGACTCAGAACGTTCAGATTTCTTCCGGTCAGGTCGGCGGTCTGCCCGCTGCCAAAGGTACGGCTTTAAATGCCGTGATTACTTCCAGCTCTCTGCTGGAAACACCGGAACAGTTCGGCGCCATCTTCTTAAAGACTCAGGCAAACGGTTCTCAGGTCTTCTTACGCGACGTGGCCCGCATTGAAAAAGGCCCGCGAATGTACGAAGCGACGGCCTTCTTTAACGGCAAGCCGACCGCCGGTCTTGCGATTAAGTTGGCCTCGGGCGCTAACGCGCTGCTGACTTCGGACTTGGTGGATAAGAAGATGCAGGAGCTCTCTCAATACTTCCCCGAGAAGTATGAGTACGTGATCCCGTTCGACACGACCCCGTTCGTGCGTATTTCTATTGAAGGCGTGATTCATACCTTGCTCGAGGCTATCGTGCTGGTGGTGCTCGTGATGTATCTGTTCCTGCAGAACTTCCGCGCAACACTGATTCCGACGATTGCCGTGCCGGTCGTGGTCTTAGGTACCTTCGGTATTCTGGGCGCGATGGGCTACTCCATCAACATGCTGACGATGTTCGCTATGGTGCTTGCGATCGGTCTGCTGGTGGACGACGCAATTGTGGTGGTGGAAAACGTCGAACGTGTGATGGACCAGGAGCGTTTATCGCCGCATGACGCGACCGAGAAATCTATGACGCAGATCACCGGTGCTTTGGTCGGTATCGCGATGGTGTTGTCGGCGGTGTTTGTCCCGATGGCTTTCTTCGGCGGCTCTACCGGTGTGATTTATCGTCAGTTCTCCGTCACGATTGTGGCTGCGATGGGCTTGTCCGTCCTGGTCGCTTTGACGCTGACACCGGCGCTTTGCGCAACGATTCTTAAACCGATCAAACACGACAAGGCTGAGAAAGGATTCTTCGGCTGGTTCAACCGCACATTTAACAAAGGTGCAGAAGGTGCGACCTCCGCTGTGGGCTACATGACCGCTCGCTGGAAGCGCTTCATCGTGATTTACGGCGTGATCATTGCAGGCGTCGTCTTCGGATTCCTGAAAGTTCCGACTGCCTTTATGCCGGACGAAGACCAGGGTTCTTTGATGGTCCAGATTCAGCTGCCGGAAGGCTCAACCCGAGAGCAGATTCTTCCTGTTGTAAAACGCATGCAGGATTACATGCTCAACGATGAGAAAGATTCCGTTGAATCTGTGATGACGGTGGTCGGCTTTAGCTTGGCCGGTATGGGTCAGAACTCTGCGATGGCCTTTATCAAACTTAAAGACTGGAGCGAACGTCCGAAACCCGAGCAGAAGGCTCAGGCGGTTGCAGCCCGCGCTAACCGTACACTGATGAGCTGGAAAGACTCTATTGTGTTCGGCTTTGCGCTGCCGCCGGTTCCCGAACTCGGTATGGCGGACGGCTTTGATATGTACCTGCAGGACTTGAGCGGTCAAGGTCATGACGCTCTGATGGCAGCCCGAAACCAAGTTCTGGGCGCTGCCCGCAGCAATCCGCAGCTCTACAACGTTCGTCCGAACGGTAAAGAAGATGCACCGCAGCTTCAGCTGCACATCGACTTTGCTAAGGCCGCCTCTTTAGGCGTCAGCGTGGCATCCATTAACGATACGCTGTCGACTGCTTGGGGTTCCTCCTACGTCAATGACTTCTACGACCGCGGCCGTATTAAGCAGGTTTATGTTCAGGGCGATGAGAAGTTCCGTCAGCGTCCGGAAGACTTGGACCGCTGGTACGTGCGCAACGATAAAGGCGAAATGGTTCCGTTCTCCGCTTTCTGCTCTACTGAGTGGAAGTTCGGTTCCTCTCGTCTGGAGCGTTTCAACGGCTTGGGCGCTGTGAATATTCAGGGAGCGCCGGCAGCAGGCTTTACGACCGGTCAGGCGATGCTTGCGATGGAAGAAATCGCCAAGGCTTTGCCGCACGGATTCGGTATCGCCTGGAACGGTATTTCCTTCCAGGAACAGCAGGCCGGATCTCAGACCGGCGCACTTTACACGTTGTCTATTTTGATCGTGTTCCTGTGTTTGGCCGCTCTTTATGAAAGCTGGTCTATTCCGATCGCCGTCATCTTGGTTGTGCCGCTGGGCGTAATCGGTGCGCTCGGTATGACGGGTGCTTTCGGCATGAACAACGACGTGTACTTCCAGGTCGGTTTGCTGACGACCATCGGCTTGGTCAGTAAGAACGCGATTTTGATTGTGGAATTCGCAAAAGAGCTGCATGAGAAGGGCGAGTCCATTGTCCATGCAGCAGCACACGCGGTGCGCATGAGAATTCGTCCGATTATGATGACTTCTCTGGCCTTCGGTCTCGGCGTGCTTCCGCTTGCTAAGGCAACCGGTGCCGGATCCGGTGCACAGAACGCCATCGGTATCGGTGTGTTAGGCGGTATGCTGACAGGTACTTTCCTCTGTATCTTCTTCGTTCCGCTGTTCTATGTGCTCATTGTTAAGCTTTTCGGCGATAAGATTAAAAAGAAAAAACCGCAGGAAGCCCTGCAGGAGAATAAGTAAATGAAGGCATTGAAACTCACGGTTATTGCCTGTTCTCTGGCCGTCTGTGCCGGCTGCACGATGGCGCCAAAATATGAAAGACCTGCCGCGCCGGTCGCGGCAACTTTCCCGACGGGGGAAGCGTACAAGGACGTGATGACCACAGCCTCTCCGCTCCCCGACTGGAAGGTCTTCATCACCAACCCGAAAGCCAAGAAAGTGGTTGAGATGGCACTTGCCAACAATCGCGATCTGAGAGTTGCGATCCTCAATATCGAAAAGGCCAGAGCGGCCTACGGCATTCAGAGATCTGCGCTGATGCCTTCTGTGGCGGCCGGCCTGCAGGAAAACGCCGGCAAAACGCCGAGCATTATGTCGGCCACGGGCAGCAGTTATGTCTCCCATACGTATCAGGCAAACCTGGCTTCTACGGCTTGGGAGCTGGATCTGTTCGGGCGAGTCAGAAGCTTGAGCGAAGCCGCTCTTCAGCAGTTCTTCTCAGCTGAAGAGAACCGTGCTGCCGCTCAAAACGCTTTGATCGCACAGGTTGCTACCTCTTGGATTAACTTAGGCGCACAGAAGGAATTCCTGCGCCTGCAGAGAATTACGCTCCAGAGTCAGGAAGAAAGCTTCAAACTGATGTCCGACAGCTATCGTTTGGGCGCCAGCTCTTTGCTGGAGCTTGAACAGGCTCGTACGACAGTGGCCACGGCACGCGCTGCCGTAGCGCAGTACGAACGCAGTCTGGCTCAGGCGCAGAACGCGCTGAACCTGGTCGTCGGCGCTCAGGTCCCTGCGGATCTCGAGCCGAACAACCTGGAAGAAGCTACGAATTACGGCGCGATTGCTCCTGCCGGTTTAAGCAGCGACATTCTTTTGAACCGCCCGGATATTAAGGCCGCGGAACACAATCTGATGTCTGCGAATGCCAACATCGGTGCGGCTCGAGCCAACTTCTTCCCGCGCATTACTCTGACTGCAGGCATCGGTTCTACATCCCGCCACTTGAGCGATCTGTTTGATGCCGGAACCGGACTTTGGACATTTGCTCCGTCCGTTTCTCTGCCGATCTTCACCGGCGGTGCGAACCTCTCGACACTGCGTCAGGCTGAAGCTCAGCAAAAGATCATGGTCGCTACGTATGAGAAGACTGTGCAGAATGCTTTCGCAGAAGTGAGCGACGCGCTTGCTACCGTCGGTACGGTCAATCGTCAGTGCGCAGCGCTTAAAGACCTGGTCAACGCTACGGAAACCGCCTACCGCTTGTCTCAGAGCCGTTATAAGAACGGTCTGGACGGGTTCCTCACCGTACTTGAGAGCCAGAGACAGATGGTTGCTGCTCAGACGAACTACATTTCGGCCGAGAGCAATCGTCTTTCCAGCGGTGTGATGCTCTACAAGGTTCTCGGAGGCGGCTCTGTTGTCGAACCTGAAGCTCAGACCGCAGCCCAGGCGGTAACTCCTGCTGCTGCAGAACCGGCTCAGACGATTCCTGTCTCGAGCGGAGGCGGAAATGCTTAAAACTCGAGAGACCAGAGTCGAAGAGCGAAAGGAAGAGAAACGCAGCGAAAAGCGTGATCGTATCCTGCGTGCTGCGGAAGCCATCTTTTTAGACAAGGGCTTTCATGCGGCGAGCATGAATGAAATCGCTGAAGCTGCCGACGTCAGCACGCCTCATCTCTACAACTTCTATGCCAGTAAAGCCGCTTTGGCACTGGCTGTTCAGCTGAAGATGGGGCAGGAGACTTTTGATGCTTTAAAGACAGCGATGTCTGCGGGTAAAAAGAATCCGAGCTGTGAGTCAATCTTCGATTCCCGTCGTTCCTCGCTGATGCTGACGATTTTGACAGAGTGCACGCGCAATCCCGACATCAAAGAAAAGATCACGGAAAACGGAGCACGTTTAAGAGCGATGATTTCTGAAGCGGGCGGCATTTCTCAAGATGACCAAGAAGGTCAATACCGCATTCTCTGTGTGATGGCCATGTATCTGGGGATGTCGATTTCCAACATCTTTACGCTGGTCGAGAACCGCGAGCTGATGACGAAGATTTTGGCACAGGCTGAATCCTGCATTCTTCCGTTTTGCGGCGATAAAAAGGTCAAAGCAGCACAGCACTAACGCTTAGAAATAATAAGTAAGTGCTTACATACATCCCGGGCAAAGTCCCGGGATTTCTTTTTGAATCTGATCCGGCAGTAGGTTTTCGGGTTCGGAAGGTTTGAGGTGTCAGTTAGGCTCGGTAGTGAGAAAACGGTTTTGAGTTTCTGACAATTGTGCTAAGTTGAAGGCAGTTAAGACTTAGTTCGACGAAGTTGAACCGTGAAAAAGATTGTTAGGTTGATCTCAGCAGTCATCTGCTTCTTTCAGCTCAATGTCCAAGCGGAGGAGCCGAAGGAATACACCTTTGCGATCAACTCAGCCGTTACTCCGCTTTTGCATGCCGCCTTCATTAACGAAACAATCAAGACGGTAGAGAGGTCTGTGGCTCCTGCCAAACTCAAAGTCTTGTATGTAGAACTGCCGGAGCTGGAAAGGCTCATTGAAAACCATCAGACCGATTTCTTCATTTCTACCGCGGCAACCATACGGAGATATCAGGACCTAGGCGCTCGAGATGTACTGACAGCGTCTTCACCGTTTTCTAAAAATCCGAATCGATCCGAAGGTTCTTTGTTCATCGTTAAGGAGGGCAGATCGGACATCAACAGTATTTCGGATCTCAAAGATAAACGAGCGGCAGCAGGTCGTCCGACTGCTTTCGGAATGTATCTAGCTGCGATGGGCGAGATCGCTGCCGACGGCTACGATCCCAAAACTTTCTTCAAGTCGACTCAGTTTTACGGACTTAACCGAGATCAGATTATCAAAGACGTATTGGACGGAAAGGCAGACGTTGGGATCCTGAGAGCCTGTTACCTCGAAGATGCCGTTAATCGAAAGGTTGTGACAACAGATCAGCTCAAGTTCATCAATCTAAAAAACGATCCGGAGCATATTTGTCTGCATTCCACGCGTCTTTATCCGAACTGGAGCTTCGGATCGAATCCTTCCGTTCCGCCGGCAGTCTTGTCGGCCGTGGCAGCCGGTCTGATTGCACAAAAACCTGTTGGCATCGGCCTGTACTGGTCTGTGGCGAGCGACTTCACCGCGATAGACAATCTCCTGAAGTCCTTACAGCTCGGATCGTATCAGCGGTTCAGTAAGGAGTGGTTTTGGCAGCGAATCATTGAGTATCGCTTTTGGGTCTTGGGTACGTTAGCGGCGTTTGCGCTTTTGCTGATCCATTCTTTCATTGTCTCGAGAACTGTGAACATTAGGACGCAGGAACTCAAAGAATCACTTAAAAGAGAGAGTCAAAGTTTCCACGAGGCACAAGAAGCGCACCGGCGCCTCATGAAAATGCAGAGAGCGGCGGTGGTCGGACAGATTTCCAGCTTGATTGCGCATGAGCTCAATCAGCCGCTCGCCGGTATCAAGCTCTATGCCCGGACGCTTCAGCGCGCCAAGGATTCAGGAACACTGACGGAGGATAAGCTCGGTACGGCATTGGCTGAAATTCGTACGGATGCGGACTTGGCAGCCGCCATTGTCGAGCGAGTCAGAAGCTATGCCAAAGGAGCTCGGAGCGAAAGAGTATCGTCGGAAGTTTCTGAGCTCGTGAATAAAGCAGTCCGGGAATTCAAGCGGCAAAGCGGAGAAAGGGTTGAAGTCAAGCTCACTCAAGCGCAGCCGGTCCATGTCATTGTGAATCCGCTTGAATTTGAGCTGGTCATTATTAACCTTTTGAGGAATGCAGCACAGGCACTTCAAGAGCTCGGTGTCTCGAATCCGAAAGTTGATCTGACGATTAGGCGATCAGACAACAGTGCAATGATTACGATTGAAGACAACGGACACATTGAAAAAGAAACGATCGCAAAACTTTCTGAGCCGACTAATTCAACGAAAGCGGACGGATTAGGTCTCGGACTACAGATCGTCAGAAGCATCATTGAAAATCACGGCGGCAAGATTTCCTTTTCTCAAGCCACTTCCGGCGGCTTGAGGGTAGAAATTAGACTGCCGGTACAGGAGGAGACGAAATAATGACAACATCGAATCCGATTATTCGTATTGTTGACGATGAAGCCGTGGTGCGTAAGGCGCTGAAGTTTCTCCTGGAGTCTGAGGGCTGGACGGTCGAGGCCTATGAAAAAGGTTCGGAATTTTTGATAGAAGATCGGCCTTCTCTCATCGGCTGTCTCATTCTTGATGTCGCTATGCCGGAGATGAACGGATTGGAGCTCTATCGGCGCCTGCGGGAAAGAAACTACGAGGTTCCGGTGATTTTTCTGACGGGGCACGGAGACGTGGACATGGCAGTTCAAGCGATGAAAGACGGCGCCATCGACTTCATTCAAAAGCCGATTAATGAAGAAAGACTTCTGTCTGCCGTGGCAAAAGTACGCTGTATTTTAATAGAGCAGATGGGAGTAGGGAAAAAGTACCAGAAACACAGGATGAACTGGGGGGTGTTGGACATTCAATAGGCATAAGGTATGATACGAAAATGTACAATAAAAATTTACTAGGGGTGGGACTTGTTCTAGGGGCATCTACTAGAATTGATGTTGAAGCTTATTTTGGGAAACCGATAAATGAAAACATAATAGATGATAACGTATTTACAATATATAAATATAAAGATACGGAATTATATATTGTATTTGATTATTTTAAAAGTAATCAGAAGATAAAAATGGTATTCATTGATGGTGATTTTAGTGATTTAGGATTTTAGAAAGGAAAAATTATGAGAGCAAAGAAATACATGGCGTGGATTATAACAGCAGCAATGCTTGTTACATCCATTCCGTTTTCAGAGAAACGAGTAAAAGCAGATGTACTTCCTGAGGGTACACAGATGAAGTTTGTTGTTAAAGACCTTGATGGGGCTAAATAGTATAAAGGTAAAAAAGGAGCAAAAAAAATGAATTGGATTAAGGAAAATAAAATCAGAATAATCATGATAGCAGTAGCATTACTTGCAGTGATAGGTACAGTAATCGTAGTAACAAGGAGGTCAGGAAAGGCACAGACAACGGATAATAATCAGTCAGATGTTGTAATAAATGAAAGTTCAAAGGAAGATGTCACAACGAAGAAAGATGATGTTATAAAAGAATCGGAGAGCACAACAGAGGCGGATAAGGAAGAAGAGACTACCTCAAAGGATGATAAGAATGTAGAAGAAGAGACAACTCCGGCGGCAGCAGAACCAACAACACCGTATGTAGCACCGACAACGAAACCACAGGCAAAGCCAACAACACCATATGTAGCACCGACAACGAAACCACAGGCAAAGCCAACAACACCATATGTATCACCGACAACAAAACCACAGACAAAGCCAACAACACCACAGCCAACCCGCCCAACAGATCCGGCAACAACAGCACCGGTTATACATGGAAAAAATGGAGTGATTCTGGATACGCTATATCTTAATAGGGTTGATGGAAGTAAGGCAAAAGTACCGGAAACGCTAGATGAGCTTGGCGGACCGGATGTGGGATTAGAAATATGGTATGATACTAAAAGGCATAATATGGATGTTTTTGGAGTAGGACTTGTTTTTAACCAGTCAACTAAGAAAGATGTTGAAGTGTATTTTGGAAAATCATCATGTGAAAAAGATACAGAAAACGGTATGGTTATGCAATATAATTACAAAAATACAGATATATATGTTACGTTCAATTTTTTTAAGGATACAGGCAAAATCAGAGCTATATCTATAGATGGGGATAAGGGACTTGATACTTACTAAACCAATCTAGTAATTGAAATAAGGAAATAGTATAGAAATAAGGTCTAAAAGGAGCAAAAAATGAACTGGATTAAGGAAAATAAAATCAGAATAATCATTATAGCAGTAGCAGTAGTATTACTTGCAGGAATAGGTACAGTAATCGCGTTAAATACTAAGCAGACAAAAATAGATCCGGCAGACAGTAATCAGTCAGATGTTGTAATAAATGAAAGTTCAAAGGAAGATGTCACAACGAAG
>ENA-OPCC01000202-OPCC01000202.1-human-gut-metagenome-genome-assembly--contig:-NODE-202-length-32700-cov-9.283719_pt1 | contig 32700 bp, 34 predicted proteins | sample MGYA00241558_ERZ501467 | MGnify/ENA primary metagenome ERZ501467 (study PRJEB25962, sample SAMEA2042620) | human gut metagenome | biome: human gut; feature: human-associated habitat; material: faeces...
AAACATTGAACCAAATACAAATGCAATCAATATTTCAAGATAAAGCCCGACTTTTATGTATCGGACTGTCAGCACGCCCGCAACAGCGCAAATCGCAATTAACGCAATCATTCGGCTGTCATTGACTTTCCAACCTTGCTTTTGTGTAACCATATAACCAATTGCAAGTGCCGCTATTTCAGGAAAGATTATCTCCCCCTCACCCAATATTTCCGCAACAAAAGTCATTATACCGACAAGTATAAGCGTTAATACATACGGTAATGCGTTTTTAAATGCTTTTGTAAAATTCAGTTCCCTCATTTTTTATACTTCTACCCACTTTTCAATTCAAACTAACAGCACTATTGTATCATAAATCTGTCAGCATTAACAGACAAAATTTATTCACAGATTTTTGCCTTTAACAGCGTATCTGTCATTATGCGTGGATATGCAGGTCTTGCAAAAAACGCTGTACACATTGGAGGTTCAGTATATGATAAAAGCGGCGCAGAAATTAGCGGCGTTTTTTAAGTCACCTACGGTTTTGATATCAAAATATAAATATTTGTACAGCAAAGCCTCCTGCAACTGCTTAAATTTACACATTACAGGATAATGGGTGTTGCACAATAACACTTGATATTATTCCCACTCAATATACCGCCAACTCTGTATGAAAACACAAAATGATCATTCTTAAATAAAATATCCACTTAAAACTCCTTTGCATTTATTTAAACTATTTCAACTCTTCTATCCATTTTCCATTTTCTTCAAAAAAGAAATATTCACTAATATTGTCATTTAAAAATACTTCCAACATCTTATCCATTCCATAAGCAAGTTTTCTCTGCTTCATTTCATCTAATGTCAGCCAGAATACATCCCCTTCTTCAGACGAAGTAACTATTCCTTCAAACTTATCTGTCTTATATAATAACACTATATATCTTGTTTCTTCATCCTTCATCCAGTCTTTTATCCCACAAAGTTTTGGTTCTGAAATTTTCAATCCAGTTTCTTCCCACACTTCGCGTATCACAGCATCTGTAAATGATTCTCCTCTTTCCACATGTCCTCCCGGAAATGTTATTCCAGAGTAATCGTCATCAGTCTTATCTTGGACAAGTACCCTATTTTCACTAAACACCATACACATATTTGTCATTATCACTTTTTCTGTTCTTGCCATTCGTAATACCCTTATCCTTCATTTGCTGAATCCATATATATCATTTCAACAATACTGTCTGCATCAATATCAGATGTAATAATTTTTTCATTAAAAACTGATGAAAAATCCTTTTCTCTCCACCATCTACGCATATCTTCTTCACCAAATTCATGTTTTTTATCTCGTGTATTATGCCGCCTGACCGTCTCTTCAAATGGTATATCAAAATAGTACGCATATATATCCATTCCATACAATTCATTTGCCGTTTTGAACAAAGGACTATACCACTCATCATACATGATGCCCTCTAAAATAACCACATCACAATGCTCATACCCATATTTCATAAGTTCTATCATAAGTGGTAATGCCTTAGTATCAACGCCATCTTTAACCCACAAGATATTTTCCCTAATCTCATCTTGTGAAATCATCATTGTATTGCATCCAAATTTCTTTTGCAACGCTCTAGCTACTGTTGTTTTTCCACTTCCAGAGTTACCTCTTAATATAATTATCTTTTTCATAATTTCTCCTTAATCTTGCTATTACTCTCCCCACAAATAGAGCCAAACTAGAGCCATTTGATAAAACAAATGCCGGAAACCCGCATAAATACAGGCTTTCGGCATTTCTGTCCATTATTCAAACTCAATCGTTCCCGGTGGTTTGCTGGTCAAATCGTAGAATACTCTGTTTACGCCTCTTACCTCGTTGATGATACGGCTCATTACGGTCTGGAGGACGTCGAAAGGAATTTCGGCGGCTTCTGCTGTCATGAAGTCAACGGTGTTGACGGCACGAAGGGCTACGGCGTAGTCGTAGGTTCTTTCGTCACCCATGACGCCTACGGAACGCATATTTGTGAGGGCAGCAAAATACTGGCCGATTGAACGGTCAAGACCGGCTTTGGCTATCTCCTCACGGTAGATGTAGTCCGCATCCTGTACAATACGAACCTTCTCGGCTGTAACTTCTCCTATGATTCGTATTCCAAGTCCTGGGCCTGGGAATGGCTGACGAAATACAAGTTTCTCTGGGATGCCAAGTTCAAGACCGGCTTTTCGCACCTCGTCCTTGAAAAGATTACGAAGGGGCTCAATGATTTCCTTGAAATCAACATAGTCAGGAAGTCCGCCTACGTTGTGGTGTGATTTGATGACTGCTGATTCTCCGCCAAGTCCGCTTTCAACAACATCAGGGTAGATTGTACCCTGGGCAAGGAAGTCAACGGCACCTATTTTCTTAGCTTCTTCCTCAAATACACGGATAAATTCTTCACCGATTATTTTTCTCTTCTGCTCAGGTTCTGTTACTCCTGCGAGTTTGCTGTAGTAACGTTCCTGTGCATTGACCCTTATAAAGTTAAGGTCAAACTGGCCGTTAGGGCCGAATACCTGCTCAACTTCATCGCCCTCGTTTTTTCTGAGGAGGCCGTGGTCTACAAATACACAGGTAAGCTGTTTGCCGATGGCTCTTGAGAGAAGTCCGGCTGCAACGGATGAATCCACACCACCTGAAAGGGCAAGCAATACTTTTCCATTTCCTACTTTTGCTCTGATTTCTTTAATTGTATTTTCAACAAAGGCATCCATTTTCCAATCGCCTGAACAACCGCACACACTACGGACGAAGTTGGAAAGCATCTTTGTTCCCTCCTGTGTATGCAAAACTTCAGGATGGAACTGGATGGCATAGAGATTCTTATCTCTGTTTTCGGCTGCTGCCACAGGGCAATCTGCAGTATGGGCGCAGATGTCAAAACCAGGTGCAACTTTTGATATATAATCAAAGTGGCTCATCCAGCAGATTGTATTAGGGGTAACATCTGTAAAAAGTGGTGATGATGTTTCCACCATAACCTCTGTTTTTCCGTATTCCCTTACAGGTGCTTTCTCGACTTTTCCGCCAAGAACGTGCATCATAAGCTGTGCACCATAACAAAGACCAAGTACAGGAATACCAAGGTTGAACAATTCATCTGTGCACGAAGGTGCCCCCGGCTCGTAACAACTGTTAGGACCACCGGTGAGAATAATTCCCTTAGGATTCATGGCTTTGATTTTTTCAATGTCTGTCTTATATGAGTATATCTCACAGTACACATTACATTCCCTGACACGACGAGCTACAAGCTGGTTGTACTGTCCGCCAAAGTCTATAACTATGACCATTTCTCTATCCATTTCATATCTCCTTTTCTAATGTATGATTGCCCCGTGGAGCAATTCTATCGCAATTCATATAATTACGCTCTGTCTCTTATCATATCTGATGAAAAGTATTTTTACAAGTATTTATAAGTATTTCTTTATATATTGTCCTGTGTAAGATTCAGGAATCTTGGCAACCTGCTCCGGTGTTCCTTTTGCAACAACAGTACCGCCTCTGAATCCGCCCTCCGGACCGATATCTATAATGTAGTCTGCTGTTTTTATGACGTCAAGGTTGTGCTCAATTACAACAACCGTGTTGCCTGCATCTGCAAGTTTGTGAAGAATTTCCACAAGCTTGTGAACGTCTGCAAAATGAAGTCCTGTCGTAGGCTCGTCCAGAATATATATTGTCCTGCCCGTACTTCTTTTACTAAGCTCGGTAGCAAGTTTGATACGCTGTGCCTCACCTCCTGAAAGCTCTGTAGAAGGCTGTCCGAGACGTATATATGAAAGGCCCACATCATATAATGTCTGTATTTTATTACGGATTGACGGTACGTTTTCAAAAAATTTAACCGCTTCCTCAACCGTCATGTTAAGGACATCATATATTGACTTTCCTTTGTATTTTACTTCAAGTGTCTCCCTGTTATAACGTTTTCCGTCACATACTTCACAAGGGACATATACATCAGGTAAGAAGTGCATTTCAATCTTTATGATACCGTCACCGGAACATGCCTCACATCTTCCGCCTTTAACGTTAAAGCTGAAACGTCCTTTACTGTAACCCTTTGCCTTGGCTTCGGCTGTAGATGCAAAAAGGTCTCTTATCATATCAAATACGCCTGTGTAAGTGGCTGGATTGGATCTTGGAGTTCTGCCGATAGGTGACTGGTCTATATTAATTACTTTGTCAAGTTTTTCTATTCCAATGATATCCTTATGTTCGCCCGGAATACATCTTGCCCTGTTAAGATCCCTTGCCAGACGTTTGTAGAGAATTTCGTTTACAAGCGAGCTTTTACCGGAACCTGAAACACCTGTAACACAGGTAAAAACACCTAACGGAATATCAACGTTAATATTCTTGAGATTATTTTGTTTTGCGCCTTTTATCTTTATCCAGTCTTTAGGCGTCCTGCGGATCTCAGGCACAGGTATTTTAATACGTCCGCTGAGATATGCACCTGTTATTGAATTTGGATTATTAATTATATCCTGAACCGTTCCTGCGGCAACTACTTCTCCGCCGTGCTCTCCCGCTGCCGGTCCGATGTCTACAATATAGTCCGCCGCATACATGGTATCTTCATCATGTTCAACAACAATAAGTGTGTTGCCAAGGTCCCGCAAAGATTTGAGGGCATTAAGGAGTTTGTCATTGTCCCTCTGATGAAGTCCTATACTTGGTTCATCAAGAATATATGCAACACCCATAAGTCCCGACCCTATCTGTGTGGAAAGTCTTATTCGCTGTGCTTCTCCGCCGGATAATGTACCCGTTGCTCTTGCAAGAGTGAGGTAATCAAGACCCACCTTATTAAGGAAGCCTACTCTTGAACGGATTTCCTTAATAACCTGCTTACCGATTTTTTCCTGAACCGGTGTAAGTGTAAGTTTATCAAAATACTCTGCCAATTCAAGAACGGACAATTCCGTAACCTGATAGATATTTTTATCGCCTACTGTAACAGCAAGGGAAGATTTCTTAAGACGCTGTCCATGGCACTCATCACAAGGAGTAACCTGCATATATGTCTCATATTCCTGCTTCATCATATCTGAAGCGGTCTCTCTGTATCTCTTGCGCATGTTGTCTATGAGACCATCAAAAACAACGTCATATACGCCTACTCCTCTTTGTCCCTTGTAATGAACTTTTACAGACTTACTCTTACCGTATATGAGCATATGTCTTATATCATCAGGCAAATCCCTAAAAGGCGTATCAAGAGAAAAACCGTATTCTTTGGCAAGTGCATCAAGTAAAGCATAGGTAAAGCTTCCCTTATCGCTGCTTGACTGCCATCCCATACAGCTTATGGCTCCCTCTGACAGGCTCAATGAGGTGTCCGGAATTAATAATTCCGGGTCAAATTCCATTTTGTAGCCAAGACCCGCACATACAGGGCAGGCTCCAAACGGATTATTGAAAGAAAAACTCCTCGGTTCGATTTCATCAATACTTATGCCACAGTCAGGGCATGAAAAATTCATGCTGAAATTAATTGGTTCTCCGCCGATTACATCAACTATCATAATACCGTCAGAAAGCTTCATAACGTTTTCTATGGAATCGGCAAGACGGGATTCCATACCGTCTTTAACCACAAGCCTGTCCACAATAATCTCTATGTTGTGTTTGATATTTTTTTCCAGTTGGATTTCTTCGGAAAGGTCATAGGTATTGCCATCAACCCTTACACGCACATATCCGCTCTTTTTCGCAGATTCAAAAACCTTTTCGTGCATACCTTTTCTTCCCCTTACAACAGGTGCAAGAAGCTGGAATTTGGTTCCCGGTTCAAGTGCTTTAATGGAGTCTACCATCTGATCCACCGTCTGTTTATGGATTTCCCTGCCGCACTTCGGGCAATGCGGTACTCCGACTCTGGCATATAAAAGTCTGAGGTAATCATAAATTTCCGTTACGGTTCCTACTGTTGAACGGGGATTCCTGTTGGTGGATTTCTGATCTATTGAAATTGCAGGAGAAAGTCCATCTATGCTTTCAACATTAGGCTTCTCCATCTGTCCTAAGAATTGTCTTGCGTAAGAAGACAAAGACTCCATATAACGTCTCTGTCCTTCTGCATATATGGTATCAAAAGCAAGGGAGGATTTACCTGATCCGCTTAAGCCTGTCAATACGGTAAAAGAATCCCTTGGGATATCTACGTTAATATTTTTAAGATTGTGTTCGCATGCGCCGCGAATCTTAATATAATGTCTTCTATTATCCATTGTTATCCATTGTCTTCCTTATTTCTGTAATCTGGTCTCTGATTAAAGCAGCCTCCTCAAAATTAAGGTCTGCCGCTGCCCTATGCATCTTCTTGTTGAGTTCTTTGATGAGCTTCTCAAGCTCCTTATCGCTCATGGATTCAATATCCTTCTTAATCTTATCACCCTTGTCATTGGCAGCCTTGCTTATGGCAATAAGATCTCTTACCGCTTTCTTGATTGTAGTCGGTGTAATTCCATGTGCTTCGTTGTATTCCTGCTGTATCTTACGACGTCTTTCAGTCTCATCGATGGCCTTTCGCATAGAATCAGTCATGTTATCGGCATACATTATAACCCTGCCGTCGGCATTTCTTGCAGCTCGTCCTATTGTCTGGATAAGTGAGGTCTCCGAACGTAAAAAGCCCTCTTTGTCCGCATCAAGTATGGCAACAAGAGTAATTTCGGGAATATCAAGACCTTCTCGTAAAAGATTAATACCTACAAGGACATCAAAAACATCCATTCTCATGTCCCTGATTATCTCCGCTCTCTCCAAAGTATCTATATCGGAATGGAGATATCTTACCCTGACACCGTTTTCCTTAAGGTATATTGTAAGGTCTTCTGCCATTCTCTTGGTAAGTGTGGTAATAAGAACTTTATTTTTCTTGGCTGTCTCCTTATTAACTTCGCTAAGAAGGTCATCAATCTGTCCTGTAACAGGTCTTACGGAAATCTCCGGGTCAAGAAGACCTGTCGGTCTTATTATCTGTTCAACCCTGTTCAGTTCATGCTCTGCTTCATATACGGAAGGTGTAGCGGATACAAACATCATCTGGTTAATCTTACTTTCAAATTCCTCAAAATTAAGCGGTCTGTTATCAAGTGCGGAGGGCAGTCTGAAGCCATAATCCACAAGTGTGGTCTTGCGTGATCTGTCTCCGAAATACATTCCTCTTATCTGCGGAATTGTAATATGCGACTCATCTACTATTATAAGAAAGTCTTCCGGAAAATAATCCATTAAAGTACATGGCATTGTTCCCGGTGCCCTGCCCTCAAGATGTCTTGAATAATTCTCTATTCCCGAACAGAAACCCGTCTCTAACATCATCTCAACATCAAAATTGGTACGCTCTGATATTCTCTGGGCTTCCAGAAGCTTATCTTCACTCTTAAAATAATCCACCTGTTCCTTAAGCTCAGCACGGATATTCTCCGCCGCTATAAGAAGCTTCTCCTTAGGCACAACGTAATGGGATGCCGGAAAAATGGCAGTATGCTTAAGCTCTGACTTAATCTCCCCCGTTAATGTATCTATTTCCAGTATTCTGTCAATCTCATCACCGAAAAATTCCACACGCACCGCAATCTTGTCACTTGCGGCAGGAAATATCTCCAAAACATCGCCTCTGACTCTGAAAGTACCACGCTTAAAATCCATGTCATTTCTTACATACTGCATATCAATAAGCTGTCTTATGATATCATCCCTGTCACGTTCCATTCCGGGACGCAGTGACACAACCATACTCTTATAATCAATAGGGCTTCCAAGACCATATATGCAGGAAACGCTGGCAACTATAATTACATCCCTGCGCTCCGACAAAGCTGCCGTCGCAGAATGACGTAGCTTATCTATCTCATCATTAATGGAAGAATCCTTCTCTATATAAGTGTCGCTGGAAGGTACATAGGCCTCCGGCTGATAATAATCATAGTAAGATACAAAATATTCAACCGCATTCTCCGGGAAAAATTCCTTAAATTCGGAATAAAGCTGCCCTGCAAGTGTCTTATTGTGTGCAATTACAAGGGTGGGTCTGTTAAGCTTCTCAATGACATTAGCCATAGTAAAAGTCTTGCCGGAACCGGTAACGCCAAGTAAAGTCTGGAACTGGTCTCCCGCTTCAAAACCCTTCACAAGCTCCTTAATTGCCTCCGGCTGATCGCCTGTCGGTTCATATTCAGAATGTAAAATAAATCTGTCCATACAAAATCACCTCTGATACTCTTGTATCAACTATATCACATAGGATATCATTTTGCAAACATTTGTTCGATTTGTTTTAATGATTTTCAAGGTACTCTATTGCTGCATCAAGTTGTGTATCCGTTCCATCTTCATAAAACTTATCTTTATCATATTCCACTTCAATATCCGGTTCAATACCGGTTCCGTGGATGCACACCCCATTAGGAGTAAAATATCTTTCAACCGTAATCTTTAAGCCGGAACCGTCTCCAAGAGCGAATAATGACTGTACAATTCCCTTTCCGAACGTTTTTTTACCAACAACGGTAGCATAACCTCTGTCTTTTAATGCACCTGTAAAAAGTTCTGATGCGCTGGCACTGTTTTCATTGACAAGAACAACACAAGGAATATCAAGTTCATCCGTTCCGTCAGTAGACTTGTAGTCATTTCTGTTGCCGTATTTGTCTTCAACATATGCTATAAGTCCCTCCGGTAAAAGATAATCAAGTATTGAAACTGCACCATTTAAAACACCGCCCGGATTATCCCTGAGGTCAAAAATAATACTTTTGGCACCATTTTCTTTAAGGTCACTAACAGCATTTTCAAACTGTTCTATTGACGAGACAGTAAACTGTGCGAGATATACATATCCAATATTATTATCTAACATTGAATATCTGACATATTTCTGTTCGATAACAGACCTTGTAAGTTCATAGTCTTTTTTTACGCCATCCCTAAGGATTGTAACTGTAACTTTTGTTCCTTCTTTTCCCATAATAGGTGAAGAAGCTTCATCAAAATCTGTCAGGTCAATTTCATTTCCGTTTATCGCAGTTATAATATCTCCTGCTTTAAGGCCTGCATCTTCTGCCGGACCACCTTCAATTACCCGTAATATCTTTATTCCTCTGTCCTTTTCGTCTTTGGTAATATATATACCTACACCACAATATGAGCCTGCTGCACTTTCACCTATTTTTTTGAACTCTTCTTCTGTATAATATTCGCTGTATGGGTCACCTAATCCGCTCACATATGCTTTTATTATTGCATTTTCCATATCACCCTGTTTATAGTCAAAAAGATATTTATCGTCAATCAGTTCTTTGATTTTACTGATTTTTGTAGCCGTACTCTTAGCAACTTCTATTCTCTTACTTGTCATGTTACGATATACCAGAATATTAACAAGCACCGCTATGATTAATACAGGCACAATTCCTGATATAAGGCCCTTTTTGAAACTCTTTTTTACTTCATAATCATCATACATAATTCTGCTCTCCTGTTATCTTTAATTGATATTTCTAAATAATATGCAATTTACCCCCGGATATTATCCGAGGGTTGAATTTCATTGTTTATGATGGTCTTTTAAGGTATGGTAACGGATCTGCCAGAACACCTTTTATATAGAGTGTAAGGTGCAGATGTGCTCCCGTGGACTTACCTGTACTTCCGACAAATCCGATAGTATCACCGGCATTAACTGTCTGCCCTACCGATACATTCACTCCCGAAAGGTGCGCATATAAAGTAACTACACCGGCACCATGGTCTATTTTGATACTTGTACCATATGGCTTGGTTGTCCAGTTATCGGAAGAGGTATATACATCAACCGAAATGACCGTACCTGAATAACAGGCTACAACCGGCTTTCCGTATACATTAAAGCCTGATATATCCATACCGCTGTGATTGCTGATTAAGTTGCCGAAAGGATCCTTTCTCGGTCCGAAATAAGATGTTATATAACTGTATCCAGGAAGAGGCCACGTAAAACCGCCTGCAAGTCCGATTTCTTCCAATTTACGCTTGTTAGCCTCATCTGCATCCTGTCCGTTATTAGCCGCATTACGCACTTCTTCAAGCCATCTTTGTCTCAACGCCTCGGCCTCTCTCTGCTGTGCGGCAAGTTTGGCTTCTTCAAGCTGTTTCTGTACCGCAGCATATTCCTGCTGGCTCTCAAGCTGCTGTAACATTGTCTCTTTGGTTGAAAGTGCATCATTAACAAGCTGGTACTGGCTCTGTAAATCGTTCTGTAATGTAACAAGCTCTGTTTTCTGCGTCTCAAGTTCCGACTTCTGGCTTTCAAGATTAGCCTTGTCATCCTGAAGCTGTACAAGAAGATTGTCTATCTTTTCCTTAGTATCTGCAAGTATCTGAAGCTGGTTCCTGTCGTAGGCAACAATACTCGAAACATATTCCGCATTACCCAGCATATCCGATAAATCTTCTGACGACATTATCATATCAAGAAAAGATTCATCACCACATTCATACATATACTGAATACGTTTTTTCATTGACTCATACTGGCTTTCTTCTGAAGCTGCAGCCTCCTCAAGTTCCACTTCGGTACTGTCAATCTCTGCGATTTTATTATTAATCTCAACATTCTTTGCATCAATTTCCGCCTGTTTGCTGTCTATCTTTGACTGGCAGGAAGAAATATTGGTTGCAATGGAGTTAATTGTAGAATCAAGCTCGCTTACATATGCTTCAATGGAAGCAATATCCGAATCGAGCTGTGAAAGTTCACTATTCAGCTTGTCTATCTTATTCTGTGTATCCTGAATCTGCTGTTGTGCATCGTCCACGTCAGACTTGTCAACAGCATATACATCCATTATTTTTTTACCGCCAAAAGTGCCAAGCACGCAAAATGCTAAGACTGCGGCGGTTATTTTAATCTTTTTGCTTTTCATGTAATCACCTATGTTCATTAAGCTTTTAAATGTTTTGCAAGAGAAATCATACTTCCGATAAGTCCGATTCCTATTCCCAGTATAAGTGCAACCGGCACATACAGCTTAAGGATATCTCCCACTCCCTGAAGTTCAATGATTCCGCTTAGGAATGATGAATTGGACAGAAGATTCCTGATAGCCCCGTCATATGCAAAATATACGATAATAATCGGAATAACTGCTCCGATTAAGCCAAGTAAAATACCTTCAACAATAAATGGAGCCCTGATAAAACTGTTTTTGGCTCCCAGAAGCCTCATAATGCTTATCTCATCGCTTCTTACCGATATACCGATTGAAATTGTGTTATTGATAAGAAAAAGTGCCACAGCTATAAGTAAAACAATAACAAATACCGAGCATATATTAACCAGTTTACCTGTTTCGCTAAGTCCGTTAGCTGCATTATCACTGCTGTTAACTTTCCTTACCCCGTCTATTTTTGATATATAATCAACCAGATCTTTCTGTGCCGACGGTTCGTTGAAATATACTTCGTATGAAGCTGAGTTAATCAGCGGATTATCATTTTCGTAGGCATCTGCAAGTTCATTATAATAATCGCCAAAATATTTCTGTTTATACTGTTCCCACGCTTCTTCAGCAGATGTGTAATGAATATCTGTAACAATATCGTTTTCATAAATTGTGTTCTTTATGGATTCAAGGCGTTCTCCTGTAATATCATTCTGAAAAAACACTTTAACGCAGAGTCCCTGCGAAATATTATCAATATTGTAATTAATATTGCTTGTTATGGAATAAAAAACACCTATAAGAAAAATGCACAGCGTCATAGTTGCTGCTGAAGCAAGGGAAAATATTCTGTTTCGTCCGATATTTTTTATTCCCTGGACAAAACAATAACCAAATGATTTAAATTTCATAGAAGTTACCACCTTCCGCTATTTCCTGTACCACTTCACCGTTATTAATTACAATAGTTCTCTTTTTCATAGTACGGACTATTTCGAGATTGTGAGTAACAACCACAACTGTAGTTCCCTGCGTGTTAGCCTGCTCTAACAGTTTCATGATTTCCCATGAATTATCCTCGTCCAGATTGCCTGTAGGCTCATCAGCAAGAAGAATAGGCGGATTATTAATCAGTGCCCTGGCTATTGCCACTCTCTGTTGTTCACCGCCTGAAAGATGTTTGGGAAATTCCTTATATTTATTGGTTATCTTAACCTCTGCCAGCATGGCATGCACTCTGGAACGTATCTTTCTTCCCGGAGCTTCAATAACCTTCTGTGCAAAAGCAATATTATCAAAAACATTTCTGTCATCAAGGAGTCTGAAATCCTGAAATACAACACCTATATCACGTCGGAGTGTGTATAATTTTCTTCTTTTGATTCTGGAAATATTCTTACCGTTAATTACAATTCTTCCGGATGTAGGCTCCAGTTCCCTAAGCAGAAGTTTAATAAGTGTAGATTTGCCTGAACCGCTTTCTCCTACTATGAAAACAAACTCACCTTTATCAATATGTATATTGATATTATTCAGTGCGTCCACACCGGATGAATATGTCTTACATACGTTATCTAAATCAATCATTTTATCTGTCCTTTATATTTTCTGTCTCCTGCAATTATAACCAGGTTACATATCAATAATCAATGTTTTCCATATATTTCATGTACTTAACTACCATTAATGCAATATTAAAAGTAATGGCATCCTCAAATACACGCAAATCCAGTCCTGTAATTTTCTGTATCTTGTCAAGACGGTATACTAATGTATTTCTGTGTATAAAAAGCTGTCTTGAAGTCTCTGATACATTAAGACTGTTCTCAAAGAATTTATTAATTGTAGCAAGTGTCTCTTCATCAAAATCATCCGGCGACATATCGCCGAAAATCTCTCTTATAAACATTTTGCAAAGAGGTATCGGAAGCTGGTAAATAAGTCTTCCTATTCCAAGGTTACTGTATGCCACAACATTTTTATCACTGTAAAAAATCTTTCCTACATCAAGTGCCATCTTAGCTTCCTTATATGATTTGGAAACGTCTTTAAGTGAGCTGATTATTGTACCGAAAGCTACTTTAACCCTGCTCATGGCTTCTGTATTAAGGGTGTCAAGAATTACAAATGCAGTCTGTTCTATGTCTTTGTAAGTCTCGCTCTGCTTAACTTCTTTAACGATAATAATATTTTTCTCATCTACTGCAGTTATAAAATCCCTTGTTCTTGTGGCAAAAAGTGTTCTCACTGTTTCAAGGGCAGTATTGTCTTTCTCTGTCTGTGTCTCAACGAGAAGGACTACTCTCTTAGCCTCTGAATCAATATGAAGTTTTTTCGCCCTGTTATATATATCCACAAGAAGAAGATTATCAAGAAGGAGATTTTTAATAAAATTATCCTTATCGAATCTCTCCTTATAAGCTACCATAAGGTTCTGTATCTGAAAAGTTGCCAGTTTGCCAATTATATAAACATCATCGCTTCCACCCATAACAAGAAGAATGTATTCAAGCTGGCTGTCATCATATACTTTAAAAAACTGATGACCGGAAATCACCTGGCTGTCCGCAGGGGACTTTGCAAATGTGCTTACTGATTCTTCATATCCGCTGGCATCAGGAGAGGTTGTTGCAAGTACCTTTCCATCAACATCCAGTACACACATGTCTATACGCGTAATTGTCTTAAGTCCGTCAATTGTATTTTGTAAAATCTGATTTGATATCATGTGTTCTCTCCTATTCACATACTTTCGTTCATTATAAAACATATTCCGGCAAAAATAAAGTTGTTATAAAAATTTTATAATTCCGTAAATCGTTGACTTCCGCCTTTTCTTAAATATCTGTACATAAGAGATATGGCAAGTGCAAATATTCCCGTCATCAGAAACGTATAAAGATAATCTGCATACGGAATAAATCTTAAAAGACCGTATAATACTGCCGCGCCTATGACAACAGAAAAGCCTATCCCCATGGTTGCGATAACAGCCATGCTCTGCTTAACTGCTATTGATTCATCCGCCCAGTCAAACTTCGGCATGTGAAGATTGCATATCACGCCAAGCAGGCCCATAAGAACTACGGATAATGCCGGAATAATCACAACCGCTGCCCTTATCGCCGGACTTATAGGCAATGCAATATTGGCAGCAATGCCGAAAAATATTACAATCGGCATACATATATAAATATGATTTTTAACTTTTGCCATAAGTATGTCAAAAGGCTCAACAGGCATTGCCTTACATATCCATAGGTTTTCTCCCTCAAGTGAAATTGAGGGTGCGGAAATAACATTTATTGCGCAGAAAAAAAGTGAAATCAGTAACACATATGCGCCAATATGATTTTTTAAATATGACATTGTTATAATACTGTCAAACACTTTTTCCCTGAAAATAAGTACAGCCACGCCTGCAACAAAAAACACAATAAGCCCTATGGCGGTATTGAGCATATATGAGGCGTTTGTAAAAAACCTTCTTCTTTCCTTGTAAAGCAGTGCTTTTTTCACCTCGCGCTCAACATTTTTCTCAGGTCTGTATTTTTTTCTTACTCCGCCCTTATTGGTAGATGTTATTTTAAGGAAAAACGGAGAAAGCAGGAATATCATCATGACAAAAACAGCCACAGCCATCAGCATAAAAATAATAAATGATTTAAAATCACCCTCAGCTGCTGCCTTACCAAAATAAAACAATGGCAGCATTTCTTTTTTCATAGCTTCATCCATCTCTATAAAAACGCCGTCCATACTGAGCATACTGTTGATTCTGCTTTCCATTTCGCTTATCAGGAAAAAAAACAGTGCCGACATTCCGATTGTAGCTATGGTTTTTACAATATTTTTTCTTCTCATCCTGTTGGTAATTGCCGCAAGAACAAGTCCGAATATAGCGGAAATCGATGCTGTAATCATATTAAGTCCGATAATTTCGACAACCATCATAATTGCTCCACCCACAGGAACAGGTGCAAAAATCTTATAAATCAGCATTGCTTCTATTCCCAACACCAGAGACTCTGCAAGTTCTACTATAAGAAGGGTAATAACCCTGGTAAGCAGTATATACCTTGGTGGAATTGGCATTGCTGTAAGCAAATCATTATCTTTTGCCTCAAAAATCTGGGACTGTGCAGCAAATACCGTTGTTACAAATCCAATGGCAACCATAACAACAGCCACCATGGAAAAATATGCAAATCCCACTTCCTGTTCCACAAAGTTTTTTGCAAGCTGCATAAAATAGAATCCGAACATGCCTACAAAGCAAAGTGCCGCATAAGCAACCACTATGCCTATAAAAATCTTAAATCCGATATTTTTTGTATATTTATCTTTCTTGCCTGTTCCCTTAAAAACAGACAAAATCCTCATTTTTAATAATTGTAAGAATACCTTCACTCTATTCCTCCAGTTCAAGAAATGCATCCTCAAGAGATAAATTACCCTTAACCTCTGCCATTGTACCGGATGCAATAAGCCTGCCGCCTTTTATAATTGCCACTTTATCGCACAATTTTTCCGCTACTTCCAATACATGGGTGGAAAAAAAGATTGCTCCGCCATTATCACATATTTCCCTCATCTGTTTTTTAAGGGTATGTGATGCCTTAGGGTCAAGTCCTACAAACGGTTCATCCATAAGTATAAGCTTTGGTTCATGTATAAGAGCCGATATTATAGCTATTTTCTGTCTCATACCATGGGAATATGAGTTAATAGGCATCCCAAGGTCATCAATAATTCCGTATTTATCAGCAAACTCTTCGATTCGTTTATTTCTTATCTTCAAAGGCACTTTATATATATCTGCTATAAAATTCAGATACGCCGCCCCTGTCAGAAAGCCGTACAAATCAGGGTTGTCCGGGATATATGCCATTTTCTTTTTACATTCCATCGGGTTTTCTTTTATGGATATACCATCAATCAATATATTTCCATATTCAAAATTAAGTATTCCCGCACATGCCTTAAGCGTTGTTGTCTTTCCTGCCCCATTGTGTCCTATAAAACCATATATCTCTCCCGGTTTAATATGAAGCGACAAGTTATCAACTGCAACTTTTTTACCATATAATTTAGTATATCTGTCAATTAAAAGCATATACTGCCTCCCTTTTTTCTTTATATATGCTGCTGTACGTTATCTTAATATTATATCACGATTCGTAGCTTCGCTACTCTCCGCTGCTATCGCAGCTATCGTAATCACCATTCGCCGTTCGCCATAAAGCTGCTAGCAGCTTTATGGCTCTCTTGCGCTCATTATATCATAATTTTTCTTATTCCCACAATAAAAAAACAGACCGGATAAATCCGGTCTGCAAATAAATCATAATTAATGTAAGATAACCTGCTCTGTATCTTTATCAAAGATGTGAAGCTTAGTCATATCGATACCAAGCTTAATTGTATCGCCTGGACGAGCTGTTGTACGAGGATTAACTCTTGCTGTACAGTTAACTTCATCAATATCAAAGTAAAGGTAAACTTCAGCACCAAGTAATTCGTATACTCTGATTGTAGCTTCGATTACGCAATCAGGGTTAGCATTGATGATAACTTCTGAATCATTGAGGTCTTCAGGACGGATACCCATGATAACTGTTGTATCAACATATCCTGCTTCAATAAGCTTCTGAGCTTTTCCTTCAGGAAGTTTAACTGTGTTGCCGCCAAACATAAGTACAACATCTTCACCTGACTGTACAACCTTAGCATTAATAAGGTTCATCTGTGGTGATCCCATAAATCCTGCAACGAATACGTTACATGGCTTATCATAGAGATTCTGTGGTGTATCTACCTGCTGGATAATACCATCCTTGAGAACTACGATTCTTGTACCAAGTGTCATAGCTTCTGTCTGGTCATGTGTTACGTAGATGATTGTTGTCTCAAGTCTCTGATGGATCTTCTGAATCTCAATACGCATCTGAACACGGAGCTTAGCATCAAGGTTAGATAAAGGTTCGTCCATGAGGAATACCTTAGGATTACGAACGATTGCACGTCCCATAGCAACTCGCTGTCTCTGTCCACCTGAAAGAGCCTTTGGCTTACGGTCAAGTAACTGCTCAATACCGAGAATCTTAGCTGCTTCATGAACTAATTTGTCGATTTCAGGCTTAGGTACCTTTCTTAATTTAAGACCAAATGACATATTATCATAAACTGTCATATGAGGATAAAGAGCATAGTTCTGGAATACCATCGCAATATCTCTGTCCTTAGGTTCTACGTCGTTAACTAATTTATCTCCGATCCAGAGTTCACCTGAAGAAATCTCTTCAAGTCCTGCAATCATACGAAGTGTTGTTGATTTACCACATCCAGATGGTCCAACGAAAATAATAAATTCCTTGTCTGCTACATCAAGGTTAAAATCCTTAACGGCTACAAATCCGTTAGGATATACTTTACATACATTCTTAAGTGATAAGCTTGCCATAATTGTCCTCCTAAAACAAAGTGTAATATAACTTACATATCAATTATAATACTCTTTTTATATTTTTTAGGCTATATTCTTTATAAACAAAATTAGTTATTTGATTTTGGACAATTTGCCCATGAATATTAATTACCATGCTTTTTTAGTGCAATTTGTACATTTTGTTAATTTACGACTAGGCAATATTAACAAAGCCTTCTCCCATAACTTCCCTGGCATCCCCAATCCACATAAATGCCTGTTTGTCAGCCTCCTCCACTATTTCCACTATTTTATGGATTTCACGTTTTCTGGCAACACATACCAACATTATTTTTTCTTTATTTTCATACATTCCCATTACTTTTATTCCGGTGACCCCTCTTTCAAGTCTTTTGTTGATTATTGCAGCAATTTCAATGCTGTTTCTACTTATTATATATGCGGTTCTTGAAATAGCCGGTCCATCCACAATTTTTCCTGAAACGAAGCTGATTGTAAATACCGAAATAACACCGTAAATTGATGATGGTATTCCAAAAACCGGTGTTCCCAGGGCAATGATTATCGCATCTATTATAAAAATAATCCATACCGTCTTAATTCTTTTTGATTTTTTCTGAATCATATATGCAGCAAGATCAGCTCCTCCTGACGTTGCATCACAGCTTAAAATAATTCCCAACCCTGTTCCCATTATGAATCCTCCTGCAACCGCAGATAAAAATATATCGTTACCCACAGGATTGATATTCGGGAGAAGTCCTATTGCCAGCGTAAAAATAAAATTGGCATAAAAAGAATCCCACAATACTCTTCTTTCAAGAGTGCGGAACCCGTAAATAAAAAGCGGCACGTTTATAACAATATTAGTCAGCCACATAGGGATATTCAAAATTTTCTGCAGGATTACAGCGATGCCGGAGACTCCTCCGGTTACAAGACCCGAAGTATCAAATATCATTTTTACAGCTAATCCCATCAAAAATGCCCCTATTGTCAATAATAGATATCTCATTACTCTTTTCATACTGTTTCCCCATTATTTTAGTTTTAATATTATTGGCAATATCATTGTTTTATATTATTAAATGTGATAAAATAGAGAAAAGATTAGGAGGAATACTCATGGATATTACAGGTTTACAGTCTGCTTCGCTTTCAGCAGCCAACACAATTAATGACGTGTCCGTCCGGATGCTTGCCAAATCATTAGATTCCATGGAAGAGCTTGGAGACGGCATGAAGAAGATGCTTGAAATGTCTGTGACGCCATACATCGGCAGTAATATAGATATTTCTTTATAAGACAATAATACGCCTGACTACGGAATGTAATCAGGCGTAAATTATTTTAATTCTTTTATTTTGCTACTATTGCTTCAACTTCAAGCAATACGTCTTTTGGAAGTCTTGCAACTTCTACACAGGATCTTGAAGGATATGGTTCTTTGAAGAACTTTGCATAGATTTCATTGATTTTTCCGAAATCATTCATTTCCTTAATAAAGACTGTTGTCTTAACTACCTGTGACATTGCTGCTCCCGAAGCTTCAACAAGATTGGTAAGGTTAGTAAATGCCTGTGTTGCCTGAGCTTCAACGCCTTCAGGAATAACTCCTGTTGCAGGATCTACCGGAATAACTCCTGATGTAAATACCATTCCATTAACTTCGATTGCCTGTGAGTAAGGTCCGATTGCTCCCGGTGCCTTATCCGTACTGATTACTTTCTGCATATCTTATCTCCTTCTGATACCATCATCCGTGATATCTATTTTATTTGCTTTTAAAAGATGTCCGCAGGCACGCTTAAATGCAGCCTTGCTCATCTCAAGCTTCTGTTTGATAATTTCAGGGTCAGACTTATCATTTAAAGGAAGAAATCCGTCATTATAATCAAGTTCTTTAAGAATCCTGTCTCCGTCCTCATCAAGCTGGAGATATGCCGGTCCTCTTACCGAAAGTTCTATCTTGCCGTCCTCCCTTACTTTTGAAACGGTTGCCTTAATTTCGTCACCGATTTCAATCTTTCCGTATAATGCTTTGTTAGGTATAAGTCCCTGGTACATACAGTCAACTGCAACAAACATTCCGAATTTGTCAATGTGTTCGTAAGCAATTCCTTTCACAATATCACCGGTATGATACATATCCGTTGTTTTAAGGTAATGATATATTTTCATGGTAGCACAAAGTCTTCCCGACTTGTCAACATAAAGAGCTACCGGATATGACATTCCTTCTTTAACTTTGGCTGTCTGTTCCTTAAAAGGAAGGAATAAATCTTTTTCCAGTCCCCAGTCAAGGAATGAACCTATTTTATTATTCTGCTTAACTTTTAATACCCTGACCTCTCCTAAAGTGATAAGAGGTTCAAGCGTGGTTGCTATAAGCCTGTCTTTGGAATCCCTGTATACAAATACCGTCAGGGAATCTCCTGTTTCAACATCCTCATCCACATATTTACCGGGAAGCAGCACCTTTTCCTGTTCATTTCCAAGGTATACACCAAACTCGGTCTTATTTACTACCATAAGCGGCTGTTTTTTACCAATTTCTATCATACTGTGCTCTCTTTCTAAAATTCAAAAACTACGGTAGCGTACTCGGCATTATCTTTATCACGTAAATCAACATATATTGCTTTTTCTTCCCTATGTATATAAGGATAAAAAACATCACCGTATAATGCCGACTTTTTGTACTCTGCCCTGATCTGCCTTGGCATATCTTTAATTTCGATTACATCCATTGCAGTCTTGATATACTGGCAGTTATTAACATGTCCGTTGGTATCAAGCTGTCCATAATGAACCCGTACAGGCTCTGACGGTTCAAAATTCTCAGGCATCGCTATCTTTCTTGAAGAATAACTCATTTCAAGCTTTGGTTCAAGAGGAAGATATGGTTTTACTGCCGCATCATCAATTCTTTTCGGTACTTTTGTCTTTACATCAAGATATACCCATATAGAATTGGCCCTTACCAGAATCTCGCCTTCTTCATTTTCTATCCAGACATTTCTGTTTCCGAAAAACCCTTTGAACTCATAGGGATTGGTCTTAAGAATTATTTTATCATATATTCTTGGTGGTGTAATTATTTCTATCTGCCATGTAGAAATAAACCATACCGTTCCCATGTCAATAACCTGCGCAATGCCTGCACCCACCTCATCGGCATGAAGCATAACTATATCCTGAAGGTGATTGACAAGTGCATCTATTTTAATCAATCCATCTTTATCAACTTCGCTGTAACGTACATACGTTTCTTTTTCAAACAACATATAAAAATCTCCTTGTGAACCGATAAAAGCTTTCACTATATAATCTGTGCAATAGTCCTATGCAAAAATAAAAGCACCACGAACGCTTCATGGTGCTTAGCTGGGATAACAGGGCTCGAACCTGTAAATGCTGGAGTCAGAGTCCAGTGCCTTACCATTTGGCTATATCCCAATATTTACTTAGGTGTTGTCCACACAACATAATGGATTATATACATTTAATTTTCATAAGTCAAGTGTTTTTTTAAATTTATTTAAAAATTCTTCTTACCACACCTTCGCTGCCTTCGTAATGATTGCTTCTTACGAAAAAACGGTACTGATTAAGAATTGAATTACCTTCTTGTACTTTATTACCTGCAGGTTCATCTTCTGTGCTGAATTCCGTTCCCGGGAAATTGCCGGAAGCGAATGCTTCTCTGCCATGTAATCTTTCCGAGCCGGAAAAATCAATAGTGACAGCCTTTTCTTCCTTATGTATATCATCAACACGTTCTGCCGAAGGTGTGGCTGCATCTATCTTTTCACTTGTATTAAAATCAGGTACACTGTTATGTAAGTATTCATAACCGAATACTCTCATAGACCACGCCTCCTTTCGTACGGTATATAACATATATATATTCTGACTATAATATAAATTACAATTTTATTCAACAGTTATTTCGGCAGAATTTTCCATTTCTTTAACCATAAAAAAGAAATATTCCTGATTTATTTTTTTCAAAATTAAAGTACACGCCGTTGATTACTTAATTTTATTCAGTTTTCAAAAAAAGGGTTCCATTTTTAAAAATCCGGTGCTACAATGCACCCATAGCCAAGCTCAGATATGATTATTTGGTACAAGAAAATGTATAACAGGAGGTAGTCACTATGAAGAAGCTGGAAATGATAATCAAACCTGAAAAACTGGATGATGTCAAGAAGATTCTTGATGATTCCAAGGCCAATGGTGTGATGGTCACAAATATCATGGGTTATGGTGCCCAGAAAGGTTTCAAACGTATTTACAGAGGTAATGAGTATTTTGTAAATCTCCTTCCTAAAGTAAAGGTTGAAACAGTTGTTGCAGACGATGTAGCAGAACCTATTATCGAAAAGATTGTTTCTGAAATCTCATCAGGCAATATCGGTGATGGTAAAATTTTCGTCTACAATGTAGAAGACGCAGTCAGAGTAAGAACTGGCGAACGTGGAGAGACAGCTCTCTAAAAAGAATTAAGATTATTTTGTGAAAAATTTATAAACGTATAGACACAAAGAAGTGCAATTAACCTTGAATGGTAATTGTGCTTCTTTTTTACGTTTATAAGAAAAAGGAGGAAAAAATTATGGATGGTAATTTTTTTGGAACAAATGGTGTATGGTACCTTATCGGTGCTGCCTTCGTATTCTTTATGCAGGCCGGATTTGCAATGGTAGAAACCGGTTTTACAAGAGCAAAGAATGCAGGTAATATTATTATGAAAAACCTCTTGGACTTCTGTCTTGGAACAGTCGCTTTCCTTTTATTAGGTTATTCACTTCTTTGTGGTACAGACCATGGCGGATTTATCGGATGGAGCAACTTCCCATTAAATCCTGCTAACTGGGGAACTACCGCTATTGACTGGGGTAGTTTCGTATTTAACTTAGTATTCTGTGCAACGGCAGCTACTATCGTTTCAGGTGCTATGGCAGAACGTACTAAATTTATTTCTTACTGTGTATACAGTTTTGTAATCAGCCTTATTGTGTATCCTATTGAAGCCCACTGGGTATGGGGCGGCGGCTGGTTAGCAGAAAAAGGCTTCATAGATTTCGCCGGTTCAGCATGTATCCATACTGTAGGTGGTGTTTCAGCACTCATCGGTGCCAAAATGTTAGGACCTAGAATAGGTAAGTTTGATGAAAACGGAAAACCAAAACCAATCCTTGGACACAGCATTACTCTTGGTGCTTTAGGTTGTTTCATTCTTTGGTTCGGCTGGTACGGATTCAATGGTGCGGCAGCTACATCAAACACTAACCTTGCATCAATCTTTGCCACAACAACAATTGCACCTGCTGTTTCAACTATTGTTGTAATGGTATTTACATGGATAAGAAACGGCAAGCCTGATGTATCAATGACTCTTAACGGTTCATTGGCAGGTCTTGTAGCTATTACAGCCGGATGTGCCTGCGTAGATGCTGTGGGTTCTGCAGTTATTGGCGTTGTTGCCGGTCTTGTAGTAGTATTCATAGTATGGTTCGTTGAGAACAAACTTAAGATTGATGATCCTGTCGGTGCTATAGCTGTTCATGGTGGCTGCGGTATTACAGGTACAATCCTTGTAGGTTTCTTCGCAACCGGTAAAGGCGAATATACTGCAAAGGGTCTCTTCTACGGTGGCGGTGCTAAATTACTCGGCACACAGTTAATAGGTATCCTTTCAATTGTTGCGTGGGTTACCGTAACTATGACAATTGTATTCTTCATTATCAAGAAAACAATCGGTCTCCGTGTTACACCTGCTGAAGAAATTGAAGGTCTTGACCCAACAGAACATGGTCTTGAAAATGCTTACGCTGATTTCATTGTGAAGAAGTAATTTAATTATTTCTGCATTGAAATATCATATATTCACAACCATTTACGGCGGACAGTGCTATAGGAGTTGCTCCTATCCTGTCCGCCATATTAATTGACGGAACATTATCTTTTTCAATCACAATCATCACTTCATCCATAGAAAGTTTTGTAAAAGCATAATTTAATATAGCTTTACATACTTCATAACCATAACCTTTCCGCCTGTAATCTTTTCTGATAATATATGCGAGCTCATTTTTATCTGCTCCGTCTATGTTTCTTATTTCTATTCCCGCTCTGCCAATCAGTTCATCTGTTTCTTTTTCAAAAACAAGCCACAAACCGTATCCGTAGAATCCATACATATTTTCAATATATTTTTTTGTAAAAATAACTTCTTCATCATATTCGTAAAGCGGCTCCACATATTTTAAAGCCTCATCATCATACAGCGAATACAGTGCCTTTACATCATCTGTCGTAATTTCCCTGACGTAAGTTCTTTCTGTTTCAAGGATTTGCAACGGTATATTTTTATATCTGCTGTATACCATTGCAAGGTATCCGTGGTCTTTCATGCCCTCTGTATCCGTAACAAAGCGGCAGCCCTGTATAAACGGAGCATTTTCGGGATTTTCACATACAAAAAGTACTGCTTCTTTTTCTTTTAATAATTTCTCTGCTTCTTTTTCATCATCTGTGATATATAAAACATCTTTATCACTGTAAATATTGATTTTTTTTAACATTGACTTGACCTCTTATTATGTTAAAATGTAACTGATTATAATTATTCTACTGAAAGGAATTTAAAAATGGCTAAAAATCCTATTGTTAAATTTGAAATGAATGACGGCAGCATTTTTGAGGCTGAATTATATCCTGATATTGCACCTAATACCGTCAACAATTTTATAAGTCTTGTTAAGAAAGGTTTCTATGACGGACTTATTTTCCATCGTGTAATCAAAGGTTTTATGATTCAGGGTGGCGACCCACAGGGTACAGGCATGGGCGGCCCCGGTTACTCAATCAAGGGTGAATTCTCTAATAATGGTTTTACTAATGACCTTAAGCATACACCAGGTGTCCTTTCCATGGCAAGAGCTATGGATCCTGATTCTGCCGGTTCACAGTTCTTTATAATGCATGAGACATCCCCTCATCTTGACGGCTCTTACGCTGCTTTTGGCAAGGTTATAAACGGTCTTGATGTTATCAATACCATCGCGGATGTTCGCACCGACTGGAATGACAGGCCAATGGAAGATCAGATGATTAAATCCGTCACAGTAGATACTTTTGGCGTAGAATATGATGAACCTGTTACAATTAAATAATTGTGCATTAGAAATTTGTATGCTATAATAGTTAAAAATTAATTTTGGAGGTAATTATTTATGTTAGTTACAGCAGAAGATATGCTTAAAAAAGCAGTTGCTGGCAAATATGCAGTAGGCCAGTTCAATATTAATAACCTTGAATGGACTAAAGCTGTTCTTCTTACAGCTCAGGAATTAAATTCACCGGTTATCCTTGGTGTATCAGAAGGTGCCGGCAAATATATGGCAGGTTTTGAAACTGTTGCCGCTATGGTTAAGGCTATGGATGAAAGCTTAGGAATTACAGTTCCTGTTGCATTACACCTTGATCACGGAACATACGAAGGATGTTATAAGTGTATTAAGGCAGGCTTTACATCAATCATGTTCGATGGTTCACACTACCCAATTGAAGAGAACGTTGCTAAGACTAAAGAATTAGTTTCTGTTACACGTGCTATGGGAATGTCCCTTGAAGCAGAAGTTGGTTCAATCGGCGGTGAAGAAGACGGCGTTATCGGTATGGGTGAATGTGCTGATCCTAACGAATGTAAGTCAGTTGCTGACCTCGGCGTAACAATGCTTGCAGCCGGAATCGGTAACATCCATGGTAAATACCCAGCTAACTGGCAGGGACTCAGCTTTGAGACTCTTGCTGCAATCAAGGAATTAACAGGTAAGAAGCCACTCGTTCTTCATGGTGGTACAGGCATCCCTGCTGATATGATTAAGAAAGCAATCTCTCTTGGTGTTGCTAAGATTAACGTTAATACAGAATGTCAGCTTTCATTTGCTGATGCTACACGTAAGTATATTGAAGCAGGTAAAGACCTTGAAGGTAAGGGATTTGACCCTCGTAAACTTCTTGCTCCTGGTTTTGAAGCAATCAAAGCAACAGTTAAAGAAAAAATGGAATTATTCGGTTCAGTAGGAAAAGCCTGAATCACGGATAATAATGGTATAATATATGAAAGAGCCTGAAATTGATATAGAAGAAGATTCTACGGATATAGAGGTTATAGAAATTGATTCTGATACCATTGATGGGGCAGCGGCGGATTCCGACGCTGCCCCTAATATTCAGAATGTTTCAGAAGAAAATGAGCCTCACGTCCAACCTGATAATGAAATTGAAAATACCGATACCACAGAGCAGACCACATCGGATGATGATTTTGAAATAATCCCTGCTGAGGCTGTCCCTGATGATTATGATAATTATATACTTACTCCTGATGACAGAAAGTTTCATATTACAAAATTTGATATCAGACGTTATATAATAATCTTTATTTTAACGTGTGTGATGGTATTTTGTATGTACCAGATAATTTCACGTTATATAGGCTATGCAAGAGAGCGCCGCCATAACAGTGAAATTAATAATTCCGTTATTGAAGAAAATACCTCCACACCCGATTTGAGTACGGATAAATACAAAAATATTAACCCGGGTCTTGCAATTGATTTTGATAAACTTTTACAAATCAATGATGCATGTGCCGGATGGATTCAGATTCCGTCAGTCGGCATAAGTTACCCTATCGTCCAAGGTCCTGATAACGATTACTACCTGCATTATGATATTTCACAAAATGAAGCGTGGTCAGGTGCGATATATCTTGATTACAGAAATGACAGGAGTCTTGATGAACAACATTTTACCATATATGGTCATCACATGAATGACGGCAGCATGTTTGCCAACCTTCTGAAATATGATGATCCTGAATTTTATCAGAAGAATCAGGATAATTTTAACAACTATATCTATATTTACCAGAAAGGAAGGGTACTCGTATACCAGATATTCTCTGTAGTAGATACATATTATGACAGTGACCCTGAATCTTTTCTCGTTCTAATCTCGGATGACGAAACCAAGAAAAGCTATCTCAACCACATGAGACAAAAACAGCTTTATGAGACAGGATATTTTGCTGATACAAATGACAGGCTGCTTACTCTTTACACCTGCCAGTCAGATTCGACATCCAAGGAAAGACACATGGTTCATGCCAAATTAATAGCTGAAATCAGTAACTGATTTTAAAAAATATTAATAAAATAAAAAAAGTTCTTGATTTTTATATTTTGTTGTAGTATTCTTACCACAAGACAAAGGTGTCCAATTATTGGGCACCTTTATTTTTTTATACAGAGATAGAAATATTTATGCTGAAAGGAAGAATGAGACAATGAGTGAAGCATTTAAGATTGAAGACATTTTTGCCGAAAATGTATTTACAGTAGCAAAGATGAAAGAAAGATTACCTAAAAAAGTATTTGCAAATCTGAAGAACGTTATGGACAACGGTGGACAGCTCGCCATCGAGGACGCTGACGTTATTGCAAAAGCAATGAAGGACTGGGCACAGGAAAAAGGAGCCACACACTACACACATTGGTTCCAGCCATTAATTACCAGCCTTACAGCAGAGAAACATGATTCATTTGTAACACATCCGGATGAGGACGGAAAAGTTATTTCATCATTTACAGGAAAGCAGCTCATCATGGGAGAGCCTGACGCTTCTTCTTTCCCATCAGGCGGACTTCGTGCAACATGTGCGGCAAGGGGTTACACAGTATGGGATGTTACTTCTCCTGCATTTATCAGGGAAGGTGCAATAGGTGCAGTCCTTTGTATTCCTACGGTATTCTGCTCATATACCGGAGAAACTCTTGATAAGAAAGCACCTCTTTTAAGATCTATGGAAGCCGTAAGCAAGGAAGCTATGAGAATTGTTAAATTGTTCGACCCGGAAACAGAAGCAACCAAAGTAACTGCTTCCGTTGGTCCTGAACAGGAATATTTCCTTATAAGCAAAGACAGCTTTGACGCAAGAAAAGACCTTAAATTCACAGGCAGAACTCTTTTCGGTGCTCCTGCTCCAAAAGGACAGGAACTTGAAGATCAGTATTTCGGTGCTATCAAAGAAAACGTTGGTTCATTTATGAAAGACCTCAACCGTGAACTTTGGAAACTGGGAATCACAGCAACTACCCAGCATAACGAAGTTGCTCCCGGACAGCACGAAATGGCTCCTATTTACATGGCTGCCAATATTGCCGTAGATAATAACCTTCTTGCAATGGAAACCCTTAATAAAGTAGCAGAAAGACATGGACTTGAATGTCTTCTCCATGAAAAACCATTTGCCGGTGTCAACGGTTCAGGTAAACATAATAACTGGTCGCTTTCAACCAACACAGGTATAAATCTTCTTGATCCGGGTAAAACACCTAACAAGAACAGACAGTTTCTTCTTGTACTTGCCTGCATAATGAAAGCCGTTGACAGACATTCTGATTTACTTCGTCAGTCTGCTTCCGATGTAGGCAACGACCACAGACTTGGAGCTAACGAAGCACCTCCTGCAATCATCTCTATCTACCTTGGAGACCAGTTAGAGGATGTTGTAAATCAGATTATTGAAAAAGGTTCTGCCGAAAGCTGTATTAAAGGAGAGGAACTTAACCTTGGTATAAGCACCGTACCTGTTGTGACAAAAGATGCTACAGACAGAAACAGAACTTCACCATTTGCCTTTACAGGAAATAAATTTGAATTCCGTATGGTTGGTTCGATGGATTCAATCGCAATGCCAAACATTACATTAAATGCTATCGTAGCCGAGGCTTTTGACGAAGCCGCCAATGAACTTGAAGGTTCTGCCGATTTTGAAAAAGCATGTGACGAATACATCGCAAAGACAATGCGTGAACATCAGAGAATCATATTTAACGGAAACGGTTATTCAGATGAATGGGTTGAAGAAGCTGCAAAACGTGGTCTTCCTAACCTCAAATCAATGGTAGATGCTACAGAAGCTCTTGTATCAGAAAAATCTGTTGCTCTCTTCTCTAAATACGGAATTATGGATAAAGTAGAGCTTGAATCAAGAGCCGAGATTCTTTATGATACATATGCTAAGGTAATCAATATCGAAGCTCTTACAATGATTGATATGGCTTCTAAAGATATTCTTCCTTCGGTTATGAAATATACTACAGAGCTTGCCGCTTCAATCAATGAAGTTGTATCTGCAGGCGCAGATGCCAGCGTACAGAAAGAGACTCTCGATGAGATTACAGTTTACCTTAAAGAAGCCAAAACAGCCCTTACAACTCTTAAAGCTGATCAGGCTGAGGCTGAAAAAGGATGTGTCAAGTGCACTGCCGAATTCTACAGAGATGTTATCAAAGCCGATATGGCAGCACTCAGAACACCTGTTGATATTCTTGAAACACTTGTTGACTCAGAATACTGGCCTATGCCTACATACGGCGAGTTACTCTTTGAAGCATAATAAAAATTTCTCCAAAAAAAGTTCCGGCATCAAAACCGGAACTTTTTTATTATTTTAATTTATTGTGGGTAATTAAGTCTGTCTTCTGTAGGGTTATCAAGCACTTCTGATTTATATTTTCTCATATAATACTTTGCCATATCAAGGTTGTTATCAAGGTAATTGCCACAATCCCTAGGTGAATATCCGGGTATTTCTCCTTCGTATCCAAGTACATAGTCAGCCAGTTCACAAAGAAGTCCTATAATATCGGAGGAGGTTAAATCCCCTGCCAGAATCAGGTAAAAACCTGTTCTGCATCCCATCGGTCCGAAATATATTACATTGTCCTTCCACTTAGGATGATTTCTTAAAAAAGTGGCGCCAAGATGCTCTATGGAATGTATTCCTGCTGTTACCATCACAGGCTCCGTATTAGGTTTTGTAAATCTTAAATCAAAGGTTGTAAGCGTTATTGGTCCCAGCCTGTCTTTCCTCGAAACATAAATACCTGTTTTCAAATCAAGGTGATTTACAGTAAAGCTCGCTATCTTTTCCATTATGTTTTCTCCTGTGTAAGTTTTATTTTAATAAATCCAATACTTCATTTTTACTGATAAGGCCTACTGATTTATTAACCACTTCGCCTTTATCAAATACAAAAAGTGCAGGAATTGACATAATGTTATACTTCTCTGCTATTGACATATTTTCATCAACGTTCAGTTTAACAATTTTAAAACCATTATTGTTTTCTGCAATTTCTTCAAGTACGGGTGCCATCATTTTGCATGGTCCGCACCAGTCAGCATAAAAATCCACAAGGACTTTTACATCTGATTTCAGAACTTCATCTTCAAAATCTTCTACACTAACATGCTTTAACATCATTTTATACCTCCAAGCACATAATTTATTTCATACTGTTCCTGTCTGCTTCTGTCCTTAAATCCCGTATTCTTACGTTCTACCGCTGTATCCGTGTCAATCAGGTTCCTAAGTACAACTGAATGATTTTCCACGGGAATATATGCGGTCCTGCCGTCCTGTAAAGATTTAAGTCCATAATACATAATCGGCTGGCCTCTTTTATCCACCAGCTTTGTAACCTCCGTTACCTGACAGACTCCGATAGTCTCATTATATATAATATCCTTTTTCTGAAACATATATCCTCCGCTATTTCGCAATCTGTTTCAATTCTTCAATTAATTCCAAATCGCTCTGTTTAACCTTAATATTGGTTGTCATCGGCTGTCCGCCGGGCTTCGTTACCGTTATCTCTATAACAGAATCCTCAGGTATTCCTGTGCCGAAAACTGCTTTTATATATGAAATGAATTTTGGATGATTAGCGGAAAAAGTATTTTTTGCTTTCATTAATTTAATCATTGATGCCGGATTCATATTTTCACTCCTTTATCTGCTTTGGTAATATTCAATATTACACTAAAAATATTTTTTATACAATACTTTGGTTATTTTTCATCATAATTCTCAAGGAAATTATGTTTTACTCCAGCCTTGTCCTTGTATTCAATTACTGTTCCCAGACTTACATTATAAACGCTCTTAAAAATATTGCCCTCCACATAAGGATTGACTTTCTTCATATTCTTAATAAGCTGCTTTATTTCCATACGCTTTGAAGCAGTTGTGCCGTCTTCCCTGCAGGAAGAACAGGTGTCTGTAAAATGACAGGCGCACTGTATAAAATGAAGATTATTAAAATCACGCCAGCGCATGATGTCATCCTCACGGATGTAGTACATCGGTCTTATAAGCTCCATGCCTTCAAAATTGGTGCTGTGGAGCTTTGGCATCATAGTCTGTACCTGTGCACCGTACAACATTCCCATAAGAATTGTTTCGATTACATCATCATAGTGGTGTCCCAATGCGATTTTATTGCAGCCAAGCTCTTTTGCCTTATTGTAAAGGTAACCTCTCCTCATTCTGGCGCAAAGATAACAAGGCGACTGTTTTACATCATATACCGCATCAAATATCTGAGTCTCAAATATGGTTATGGGAACGCCTAACATCCTTGCATTTTTCTCTATTACGAGCCTGTTGACCTCACTGTATCCGGGGTCCATTACAAGAAAAACAAGTTCAAAATCAAACTTATTGTGTCTCTTTATCTCCTGAAATAACTTTGCCATAAGCATGGAATCTTTCCCTCCGGATATGCATACGGCAACCTTATCTCCCGGTTTCAAAAGCTCGTATTCATTAATTGCCTTGGCAAAAGGCGAAAAAATGCATTTGTGAAAAGTCTTGCGGATACTTGTCTCAACTTCCTTCTGCTTATCCTCATAATCTTCCCTGTAGGATGAAGTAAGCCATGCTGCATATCCGCCTTTGAGGCTTACGGCATCGTATCCCATCCCACGAAGCTCATACGCCATGTCCATACTCTGTATTCCTTTCATACAATACAAAACGTATGAAATGTTTTTATCAAGCTTTCCCTCCTCTGCCAGTTCAACAATGTTGCTTATATTCTCGGCCTTGGGAATGGAGCCGTAGCGGTATGATACTTCGTCCCTTACATCGCAAAATCTGTAAAGGGATGGGTGGATATCTGCCAGTTCTTCTATTGTAATTTCTGCGTATTCATATTTTTCAAACATTCTTACTGTCTCCATTATATGTTAAACGTATCTTTATAGGCATTTTTTGAAAAACGGTGGTAAATAAGGTGTCCGCCCTCTTCTGTAAAACAATAATAACTGTCATCAGGCGTTCCTTCCTCAAAATAAATAAGATAATTAAATTCTTCATGCTCCATGGTTTCAAAATGAACATGTGAGGAATAGCCTTCAAATACTTTTTTTACATCTTCTATTGTAATACCGTGTCTTGAAACCGTTGCTATCAAATCATATAAAAAGCCTGTCTTTTCTGTAGTATTATTAACATATTCCGAAGCTGTATCCGGTAATTTAATACAAAAACGCTCTCCCTTTACGGATACGTCTATATCGCCGAATTCTGCCTTTGATTTAATTTTGAATTCATCAAGTGCCTGTAACATTTCTTCTGCGTTACACTCAGTTTCCAGAATACTGTTTAAAGAGCTTAAAGGATAATAAAGACTGATTGACTCTTTTATGAAACCCAGTTTTATCTGTTCTTCTTTTATCACATAACATATATCTTTTTCCAATGCTTTTAAATTCATTTTCTTACCTACATTTCATTAACACTATAGAAAATTATATATTTATGTTGATATGTAGTCAATATTTCTGTTATTTCAATACGCTGTATTCTTCGTCGGTTACAGGTTCACACCATTCATTGGAGGTCTCTGTTCCCGGAACTTCAACAGCAAGATGACTGAACCAGCTGTCAGGTGCGGCACCGTGCCAATGTTTTACTTCGGCAGGAATATTAATGCAGTCTCCCGGTTTCATCATAACCGCTTCTTTGCCGTACTCCTGATAATAGCCTCTGCCTGCCACGCATACAAGAATCTGTCCACCACCGCTTTTGGCATGGTGGATGTGCCAGTTATTGCGGCATCCCGGTTCAAAAGTCACATTGAAAATCCCCACCTGACTTGTTGAAACAGGTGCAAGATAACTTTTGCCGGTAAAATATTTTGCAAAACCGTGATTTTATTCATAACAATAATGCAATTAATATTTAAAAATTATATTGTTTGTACTGGCAAAAATACAGCATTTCATAAAATCAGCCAATAGGTTGGCTCAATCATCGTAGTAAACAAAAAAAACACCTCGGAGATACCGAGATGCTTTCTTTCATTTTGAGCCTCTTGTCGGATTCGAACCAACGACC
>ENA-OPCC01000226-OPCC01000226.1-human-gut-metagenome-genome-assembly--contig:-NODE-226-length-31313-cov-9.064144_pt1 | contig 31313 bp, 34 predicted proteins | sample MGYA00241558_ERZ501467 | MGnify/ENA primary metagenome ERZ501467 (study PRJEB25962, sample SAMEA2042620) | human gut metagenome | biome: human gut; feature: human-associated habitat; material: faeces...
TGCCGGAGAATAGGCAGCGAACAAAACCGTTACCAAGCCCACAACGATTCCTGCAAGAATACTTGGTACGCTAAATCCGAATGTAGGCATCGCTTTGAAAAATTCCGGACTTAGGAAACGCAAAATCGCACATAAGACCCAAATGACAACTATACCGATGGAAATACCCACAGGGATTGCCAAACGGCACCAACTAAGCGCCTCTTTCCGTACTAAGCGCATAACCTGTTTTGGGGTTGCACCGATACAGCGCATAAGGCCGAAAAACTCTGTCCGCTGAGCCACATTGCTATTTAGGCTGCTTGCAATCATCATAATACCAGCTAACATTACCAGTACAAACAATACAGCCGCAGCCAAGTAAACCTGTAACAAAAAGGGAACGCGGCTTTGTCCAAGCAATCCAAGCAGATTGTTGTTGGAAGATATTTGTTCATTCGATAAATTGCATTGTTCTTTCAAATCTGCAATTTTCCCTTGTATATTTCTTGTGTTTGCAAATTGAGTAAAAAACATAATGCCGTAATCATTCGGCTCCCCGTCTGATACATTCGGATAAATCGCGCAGTAATCCTCTGTGTTCAAAATGATGCCGTAGGAGTCGCCACTCATGATCGAGGCGGTATTATTCATAAATCCTGATATGGTAAAATTCAGTTTATCGCCATCAGGAGTTTCTACGGCAATGGGATCACCAATCGCAACACCCATTATCTGCTTTGCATTTTCAGTCACCAACGCTTCATTACTTGTCTGTGGAAAAACACCTTCTTCAAGTTGGTCAGTCCAGATTTCAGTTATATAGCTTTCATCACAACCGCATATCGCTACATCTTTTCCACCCAAAGTGTAGCCTAAATCTCCACGATAATTGAGTACGCCATACGGTGAAAATACTTCAATATCAGGGCGTGAAGCAATAATTGCTGCTTCTTCATTGCTGATATTCTTAATGGCAATATGCCAATTCCCAGACTCCTGCTGTGCCTGCAAAATCTGGCTGCGGATGAACATATCTGCCATTCCAAAAATAGTTGTAACCAGAAATACCGCCAGCACAATGCAGAAAATAGACATTCTGCTTTGCTTCTTGTGGATTTTTGCGGATATGGGAACAAGGTCAAGATAATGCTTCATTTGTTTTTCCTCCCAAATCCGTCAAAACGCCATCTGATACCCGGAACACCCGATCAACGGATGCAGTCAAATCCTTATTGTGGGTAATCATCAGGATTGTTTGCTGATAGCGACGGGACGCCTGCGTAAGCAGGGCGATAACATCCTGACTATTCTTGCTGTCCAGATTGCCAGTAGGTTCATCTGCTAATAAGAGTTTAGGATGATTGATTAATGCTCTGCCAATGGCTATTTTTTGCTGTTGACCACCAGAAAGCTGACCCGGATAAAAATTTGCCTTGTTTTCCATCCCCAAAATCGTCAGTATTTTCTTAACTTCTCTTTGATCTACGCTTTTACCATCCATCAGTGCAGGAAGCAGCAGATTCTCCCTTGCTGTTAATTCCGGAACGAGATTATAAAATTGATAGACTATGCCCACTTCTCGACGACGAAATAGCGATATTTCAGAATTTCGTTTTTCATATAATGATACGCCACAATTCAATATCTGTCCTGAAGATGGTTTACTTAATCCACCAATCATATGTAGCAATGTCGATTTTCCACACCCTGATGGGCCAGTCACAGCTATAAACTCACCTTTTTCAATAGCAAAAGAAATATTAGTAAGTGCATTGACAGGTTCGTTCCCAACTGAATAAATTTGTGATACATTTTTCACTTCAATGTAATGCATAATATCCCCCCTTATATAGATAAGAGAATGGTTTATTAGATTCGTTACAAAAAATCAAAAATATTATGTATTGTTATGCGTTCCGCCATGATTGCCTAAGCAATCGGAACACGCACACCCTGCTTCGCAGGCTGCACCTCAAAAGAAGCAAGCACTGCCATTATCATGACAAAGGGCCCATTTTTCCCTTATCGCCCGCAGCTCAAGTTGGAAAATGAATCAGGGAAGTATCCCTGACCCTCTTAATTTTAAACATAATCTACTGGATTAATCGCAGAAAAAGAGATATAATGAAAAAGAATCTGCATGAGAAGCAGGTGCAAAAAGAAAAATTGAGAGGTTTGAAGTATGAGTATTTTTGAAAACACAGTTCTGGTAGATAAGAAGGTGTCTGTTGTAAATGTAATCTTAAGGTATCTTTGTATTGCGTTGGCAATTTTCTGTGTACTGGTTTCCATTATTGTGTATCCGGGAATTTTACTGGTTCCTGCAATTATCTTTGCAGTTTTCTGGTATCTTCTTAAAATTGCATCACAGATTGAATGGGAATATACCTATATTGAAGGAAGACTTAGCTTTGCACGTATCAAGGCAAAGAGAAAGAGAAAAAATATTGCAAAGATTGAGATGGAAGAGGTTGTGCTGATTGCACCGTCAACTGCACATGAATTGTATAATTATCATAACAACAACCAGTTGAGTGTAAAGGATTGTTCTTCAAAGCAGCCGGGAGCGAAGACCTATGAAGTGATTTATAAGAACGGAAGCGGACTTGGAGATATTATCTTTGAACCGGATGAAAATATGCTGGACATGATCTGCAATCGGAATGCGAAGAAGGTCATCAGATAGGAGAGTTGATTTTATGGCAGAGCAGGGAACTTGTGATACCTGTGTAAATTTTGTATATGATGAAGATTACGAATATTATGTCTGTGATATGGATCTGGATGAAGATGATATGGTAAGATTTCTTACCGGCAACACCAATTCCTGCCCGTATTATCAGTTATATGATGAGTACAAGATTGTACGCCATCAGATGTAAATTTTAAATAGGAACGGTTTTAAAGAGGTCTGCATTTTCTTTGTAGACCTGATTGAGCCAGTCGCATGCCTGACCAATGCCTTCGTCGGAATATTCGAAGGTGTTGGTCTTTTTTTGCTCATCCGGCGTAGCGGTAAAGCAATATGGACCTGGCCACCAGGTGGCAAGCAGAGTGGTGGAGTCATCTTCTACATGCTTCTCGATGCGGTAGCGCATGCCTAGATGGCTTCCGGTATACTGTGTTTTATTATAAAAAGGAATGGAAAATAAATCTTTACGTTCTATCATAACAGCACCTGCTTTCAAAATACTATATCAAAGGTAGCACAAGAAGGGTCTCTTTGCAAGAAATGAAAGGGATATTTAAAACACAGGTCTGTTATGGCTTGCACATTCCATCCCAAGATGATAGAATAAAGATGACATTAGAAACATAATGCTGGGGTGATGAGGAGTAGATAGGGGAAAAATGGAAAACAAATTCTGTTACCTGAAAGGGCTTGTGGATTGCAGTTCGGGACAGATTCAGGATTGCAATGTAAAGCATGTGTCTAGGTGTCCGCGGGAAGAAGACACGGCTAAGAAGGAGAGCCGGCAGGCGTTCTGCTTCTTAAAAGGACTGGTAGACTGTGCTCCGTGTGATGTGCAGGACTGCAATATTAAGAGAGTGCGTAGATGCCCGAGGGAAAACTAAGAATTGCTGCTGAAAACGGAAAAACTGTTTTCAGCAGTTTTTTACGAAAGAAGAGAACCTATTTGTATGCGAAAACAGGGGGCTATCATGAAACAGACCGAAAGACCAATTGCAGTATTTGATTCAGGTGTAGGTGGAATAAGTGTATTACGTGAACTGGTACGCCTGATGCCAAATGAAAATTATATATTTTTTGGAGATTCTAAAAATGCACCTTATGGTGGAAAAAGCTTAGAAGAGGTGCGGGAACTTACGGAATGCCATGTAAGACATCTTCTGTCGGAAGGAGCAAAAGCAGTAGTGATTGCCTGTAATACAGCAACCAGTGCAGATGTCTCGATTTTGAGAAAAGAATATCCGGATGTACCGGTGGTTGGAATTGAACCTGCATTAAAGCCTGCAGTACAGTTTATGGAGCATCCACGGGTACTTGTTATGGCAACGCCAATGACAATCCGGGAAGAAAAATTTCATCCTGAACCAGAACAATATGCCGAGTTACTGGATACCAGAATCCAGATACGTCCTGATTTCCGGGATAAGCTGATCGAGCAGCTCAAAGGTACTTTTGGTAAGTATTATGACTATCACCGCCGTGATATTGCCGCCAATGAGGTAGATTATCTCAATGTGGAAGATCCTGATGTTTTTTCCCATCGTGCCTGGGAACTTGAATATCAGAGGAAACAGGAGATGCGGCGAAATCAGCCTGCTCGGACTAAGAAAAGGTCGTATGATATGGAATTATAATTTGGTTCTTCTTTGCCCATTATAAACACAAGAGCTGAACAAATAGGATTTTTCGTCCTACCTGTTCAGCCCTTTGTTTACCTGTAAATCAATTCTTTCAACACAATCTCTTCTGCAGCATTCCGGACATTATTTACCGCTCTGACCCATTCCATCTGGTCACAAGCTTTCAATTCTTCCGTAATGCCCTGCCTCTCCATCATCTGACGCACCAGAATATCCATTCTCTCCTGTGCTTCATCATCCACAGTATTCAGATGTTCTGTCAGTCTGTCTTCCAACATATACAGTGAATACATTGCCGGACGATGCTCTTTCAGATATGTTTTCCGCATCATTCCATATTTCCCATAATGCGGTTCTTCATCTGTACTGACAAGATTCGGATAGTAAATTCCGTCTGCGCCAAGTGTGTAGGTTCCACCCATTTTTTCAAATGTGCTTTTCATGTGTTATTCCTCCTTGAAATCAGCGATGTCCTTAGATCATCGCATAATATTTCAGGGCAGCCTTGATAGCATCTTCTTTCTCTTTCGGGCATTGCGGAACTCTTGCATTTTCTGATTTTGGAAGATTATAGTTTTCTCCCACTTCAATTCCACATTTGCGTTTTACCTGAGAAATATATAAACTTGAAACCTTCAAGCCAAATTCTTTCAGCACATAATCTTTGATTTCCTGATAGGTTGCTTTCAACTCGGCACTGGTGGCATCCAGCTCGTCCAGGTCTAAGTCGATCTCTATCGTGTCATCTGGTTTTTGTTGGGACAAAAGAACAACCGTCTCCACGTGCCCGCTGTGGCAGAACTGGTCCACGCCCTGCACCTTCTTTACTTCGTAACCGTTCCCCACAAGGAATTTAAGATCCCTTGCGAGTGTTGCAGAATCACAGCTTACATATACGATTCTCTTAGGTGCCATCTTGACCATGGTGTCAAGCAATGTCTCATCACAACCCTTTCTTGGCGGGTCAACTACAATAACATCGGCATATACATTTTCTTTGTCATATTTTTCAGGAAGTATTTCTTCGGCTTTTCCCACATAAAATTCGGCATTGTCTATGCCGTTTAACTTAGCATTGGTAACTGCGTCCTCGATTGCCTCAGGGACAATTTCAACGCCGTATACCTTCTTTGCTTTTTTTGCAAGAAAAAGTGAGATTGTACCGATGCCGCAGTAAAGGTCCCACACAGTTTCGTTTCCCGTAAGTCCTGCGTAGTCAAGCGCTATATTGTAAAGTTTCTCAGTCTGGACAGGGTTTACCTGATAAAAAGACAATGGCTGGATACGGTATTTTACCTCGCCGATATAGTCCTCAATATATGGAGTACCGTAAAGCACCCTGCATTTTTTACCGAGAATAACATTTGTTTTTTCCCTGTTTATATTAACCATTATGCTTGCAATTTTTCTTTCATTGGAAAAAGACAATGCAAGCAGCTTTTTAGCAAGTTCATCTTCTTTCGGAATACTGCTGCCGTTAATGACAACGCACACCATTATCTGACCTGTAGTGAATCCTGTCCTGATTAAAATATGGCGTACAAGCCCGCTATGAGAATTCTCATCATAGGATTTTATGTGGTTCATAATCATAAATGCTTTAATTTCTGCAAGAATTCCTGCATTGATATCCGAACCTATAAGACAGTCCTCATTAGGAATTATGGAATGGGTACGGCCTGCATAAAAGCCCATGACAATATTTCCGTCTTTGTCCGTTCCCACAGGAAACTGGGCTTTGTTTCTATACCTGTATGGGTTGTCCATACCGATAACAGGAGGTACTTCTATGCCGCTAAGCCCACCGATCCTTATAAGATTGTTCTCTATAAGATGACGTTTGAATTCAAGCTGTCTTTCATAGCTCATTGCCATAAGGGTACAGCCCCCACAGGCTTTCGCAACAGGACATTTCGCTTCAACACGGTCCTTTGAAGGTTCTATTACAGACATCAGCCTGCCGTAGCCATAGTTTTTATTAAGCTTTGTTGCCTTTGCAATTACCCTGTCTCCGGGAATTGTATCCTTTACAAAAAGAGCGTAGCCATCTATTCTGCCTACGCCCTCGCCGCTCATTGTCAGATCTTCAATTAATAGTTCATAATCGTTATTTTTCTTTATTTCCATATCAGATAATTGTTTTCCTTATATTACTGTCTAACATTTTGTTGAAGCCGGTCCATTCACCGTTCTGTCCTGCCGGAGTATTAAGTGCTTCCTTGAAAGTCTCTAATTTGGCATCCATATCATCGGCGAAATGAAGTGCAACTGCCTCGGCAAGAGCCGGTTTCTTAGGAGAACCGTATTCAAACTCGCCATGATGTGCAACTATGCAATGCTTTAATTCACGCTCCAGCATAACAGGGAATCCGTCTATCTTATCTGCTGCCTTGCCGATAATTTCACATCCCATCACAATATGTCCAAGAAGCTGTCCGTCATCAGTGTAATCGTTTTCAGGAAATGCGGAAAGCTCATACACTTTGCCTATGTCATGGAAAAGTGCTGCCGTAAGCAGTAAGTCCTTGCTGAGATATGTATAATTGTCTGCAATATAATTACATATTTTAACAACTCCCAGAGTATGCTCAAGAAGTCCTCCGATAAATCCGTGATGAACTCTCTTTGCAGCGGAATGTTTCTTGAAATTGCCGATAAATTCTTTATCCTCCACAAAGAAGCTGTTAATAAGAGATTTAAGATGCTCATTCTGAACCTTAGACATTATTTTAAGAAGTTCATCATACATCTCCTCAATATCCCTTTCGGAGCATGGCATATAATCGCTCTCATCATAAGAACCTGCTTCTGCTTTGCCCGCATTTGCCACGTTAAGCTGTAATGCTCCGTTAAAAACCGTTACATCGCCGTTAAGCAGTATATAATCCCCGGATTCAAAATCATCCCTGATTCCCGGTGAGTTGGGATTCCATATTTTACCGTCAAGATTGCCTGTTTTATCCTGTAAAGTAAGATTAATGTAATCTTTACCATTCTTGGTTGTTGCCGCTGTCTTTACCTTGCAAAAGTATATTCCGTTGACTCTTTCACCTTCATTTAATGTGTTAATATACTTCATAAAAAATTTCCTTTCACTATTCAATACGTCTTATTCTACACCAAGCACAAGGTTAAATTCAATCTCTTTATAATCTTCCCTGCCTCGTCTTTTAATCGTGACATTGACATTATCTCCCGGATTACTTTTTTCAAGCTGTATCATAAAACTTTCCATGTTGTTAATTCCGGTCCCATTAATCTGTGTAATCACATCACCGCTTTGGATTCCTGATTTGTATGCTGGAGAATTGGTCTCTACAGCAGAAATGTATATTCCCTTAGGGATTTTATTCGTGGCAGCTATCTCATCCGTAACTGTCTGTCCTTTTATTCCCAGATAAGGCATACTTTTCTTATTAACAAGGTTCTGCATAAGATTTCTTACATCATTAATTGCATAAGCTGTTATAAAATTTGTATTATCACTGTTATATGCCATTGTAATTATTCCTACCACTTCACCATGCAGGTTAAGAATAACACCATTTGAAGTAGCGGTACCGCTGATGTCAGTATTGATAAGCCTGTAAATTGAATCTGTATCATTAACAGAATTATTGACACCTGTTGCAATTCCATATCCTATCGTTCCGTTAAAGCCGTATAATTTTCCTGTTGCGACTAATAAATCCCCTTTAAGGACTGCATCCGAATTACCAAACTGAACAGGTACAACCGCCGTATTCAACGAGCCTGTCTTAATAACTGCCATATCTGTTGTTGTGTCCCCCGCAACAAATTCAGCTGTATCAACTGTTTTGTCATAATATGTAACCTGTATATTTTCCGAATTTTTAACAAGGGAATATTCCGTAAGTATATAATATCCCGTACTGTCTGAGGATATCACAATCCCGTATTCATCAGCTATGTTCTGATATGTTGAATTAAAAAAATCAACCCCCTGCTTTGCAGCAGTAACGGTTACGACCGACAATCCGGCTTTATCCGCAACTGATTTGAGTGCTTTATAATATCCCATATAGTCATTAAGTTTCTCGTTATCTATAGGTACCGTTGAAGGAATTTCTGTTGTAATTTCTTCAATAGGCGGCACCGTAGTGTCCTCCGGGTCAGTCTCCTTGCTCTCGCTTCCGTCCGTACTCGAAATTGTCTCATTCATAGCAGTTTTATTATCATCAAGATAATTTTTACCTGTTTTGTAAACAATAATCATAACAAGGCCCGCAACGAGTCCGAAAAATACTGCCATGGCAACCAGTGACGCACCTTTCTTCAAAATACGCTTTGAATTTTTCCATGGTTCTTTAACAATATGTTCTGTATATAAATCATAATTATCATTTTTCTTATCTGACATGGTATTGTCCTCTCGAATTAATCAGTGTAAGTGTTTGTATTATATTCCTAAAATATGAACAATTTATGACATATTATTGAAGTTTGTTGTCCGGTAGAGTAAAATATAAATAATTTAGATATTGACAGGAGTTTTTTGCAATGAATAAAAAAGCATTGTCCATTCTTGAATTCGATAAAATAACAGAACGTCTTTCAAAATATGCAACATCCGCTCCGGGCAAGGTTCTTTGCCGTAAGCTTATGCCGTCTACAGACCTTGATTATATAAGAAAGTGTGAGCAGGATACAACTGCGGCTTCATCCCGTATTTTTGCAAAGGGTTCCCTTGGTTTTTCGGGTCTCACAGATATAAGGCCTCTTATAAAAAGTCTTGAAGTCGGAAGTTCACTTGGCATAAGCGAGCTTCTTTCCGTGGCAGCCCTGCTTTCTGTTACAGGATCCGCAATCCGTTATGACAGTAACAGTATTGAAACCAATCCCGATGTTTTGTCAGAACGTTTTAACATACTTAATCCTCTCAGTGATGTTTTGAATGAAATTAACCGCTGCATTATTTCCGAAACGGAAATTGCAGATGACGCAAGCACCAATCTTAAAGATATAAGACGGCAGCAGAAAAATGTGAATGAGCGCATTAAATCTGAGCTTTCCCATATGATATCAGGAAGCTATAGGACATATCTGCAGGATGCTGTTGTTACCACAAGGGACGGCAGGTATTGTATCCCGGTCAAGGCAGAATATCGTTCACAGGTTCCCGGCATGATTCATGACCAGAGTAACACAGGCTCAACTTTTTTCATTGAGCCCATGTCAATTGTAAAGCTTAACAATGACCTTCGTGAACTTGAGATAAAAGAAAGTGAGGAAATCTCCGTAATTCTTTCTTCCCTGTCGGCAATGGCAGGCAACTATACCACAGAACTTCTCACCAATTACGATATGCTTAAGGAACTGGATTTTATCTTTGCAAAGGCAGGTTTTTCACACAGTTACAAGGGTTCCGAGCCTATAATGGATTGCGACGGTAAAATTAACATCAAAAAAGGCCGTCACCCTTTAATTGACAGTAGTAAAGTTGTCCCTGTGGACATATATCTCGGTGACGGTTACGAGCAGCTTATTATAACAGGCCCTAACACGGGCGGTAAAACAGTTACGTTAAAAACAATCGGTCTGTTTTCTCTAATGGGTCAGTCAGGACTTCATATTCCCGCGTCGGACAACTCAAAGTTGACCGTTTTTAATGATATTTTTGCGGATATCGGTGACGAACAGAGCATTGAACAAAGTCTTTCGACTTTTTCATCCCATATGAAAAATATTGTATATATTCTTAAAAAAGCCGATTCCAACAGCCTTGTTCTTTTTGATGAATTATGTGCCGGAACAGATCCGACAGAGGGTGCCGCCCTTGCGATATCCATACTCCGGACTTTACATTCCAAAAAGATTACAACGATAGCCACCACCCACTACAGTGAATTGAAAATATATGCACTCTCAACTGACGGAGTTGAAAACGCCTGCTGTGAATTTGATGTGGCAAGCCTTGCGCCTACTTACAGGCTTCTTATAGGAATCCCTGGCAAAAGTAATGCCTTTGCAATATCCGGCAAGCTTGGGCTTCCTTCTGAAATCATAGAAAATGCCAAGGCTAATATAGGAACCTCGGACAAAGCTTTTGAAGATGTAATTTCCGACCTTGAAAAAAGCCGTGTTACAATAGAAAAAGAGCAGGCTGAAATTGAACTTTATAAGAAAGAAATTGAAGAACTTAAGAACCGCCTTAAAATTAAAACCGAACGTCTTGATGAAAAATCTGACAGCATTATTGAGAAGGCAAGAGAAGAGGCGGACGCAATTTTAAGGGAAGCCAAAGAGACGGCAGACGAGACTATCAGGGACTTTAATAAGGCTGCCAAAAACGGAATGACCATACAGGATCTGGAAGCCGGAAGAGAACGTATAAGAAAACAGCTTGAGAAAACCAATGCTAAAAAGGCTGCAAATAAACCTGTGCAGACCTCGAACCACACCGCCGCCGATTTCCATATAGGCGACAAAGTCCATGTAATCAGCATGGACCTTGACGGAACGGTTCACACCCTTCCTGATTCCAAAGGTTTTCTCACGGTTTCAATGGGTATTCTTAATTCAAAAGTGAATATAAAGGATCTTATAATCCTTAAAGAGGCTTCCGAAACCGAGAAACTCAACAACAAAAAATCAGGAATCGGCAAGCTGAAAATGAATAAAACGGCTTCAATTTCCCCTGAAATCAATCTTATCGGAATGACCAGTGACGAAGCCATTATTGCACTTGATAAATACCTGGATGACGCATTTCTGGCACATATCTCCCCTGTCCGTATTGTCCACGGCAAAGGTTCGGGAGTATTACGAAATGCGGTTCATAACTATCTGAAACGTCAGAAACATGTTAAAAGTTTCCGTTTAGGAACCTTCGGCGAAGGTGACTACGGAGTAACCATAGCTGAATTTAAAGATTAGGAGGAAATAATATGGCGGACAAACAGAAAATTTTAATCGTAGATGATGATAACAACATTGCTGAGCTTATCTCTCTTTACCTTACAAAAGAATGTTTTGAGACTTTAATCGTGAATGACGGTGAAAACGCACTTACAGCATTCTTCCGTTTTAAACCTGATTTGATTCTTTTAGACCTTATGCTTCCGGGAATTGACGGATACCAGGTCTGCAGGGAAATACGCCGTGAAAACAATACCCCTATAATAATGCTTTCGGCAAAGGGTGAGATATTTGATAAGGTACTGGGGCTTGAACTTGGCGCCGACGACTACATGATTAAGCCTTTTGATTCCAAGGAACTTGTTGCCAGAGTTAAAGCTGTTTTAAGAAGATATACAACCACGCAGTCAAACGATACCCCTGAAAAGCCTTCCGGAGAGTACATTGAGTACCCTGATTTAATCATTAATTTGAGTAATTATTCCGTAATATATATGGGTAAACCGGTTGATATGCCTCCTAAAGAACTGGAACTTTTATACTTTCTTGCGACCTCACCAAACCAGGTATTCACAAGGGAACAGCTTTTAGACCATATATGGGGTTATGAATATGTGGGGGATACCCGTACCGTGGATGTCCATATAAAAAGGCTCCGCGAAAAAATACACGACCACGAAAAATGGAGTATCGGCACCGTATGGGGTGTAGGCTATAAATTTGAATCGAGAAAATAGTTAATGAGAATACGATTAATTAACAAAATGATAACTACATATCTGATAGGTATTATTATAAGCTTCGGAATAATATCTACGCTTTGTTCAAAATTCAATTACAGAAGTGAATTAAGTTCACAGGCTGATTATATGTACAAAGCAGCAATGAGCATTGCTTCCGAATATGGTAATGCTTATTCCGGCGGAGATGTAGAAAACGCTCCCTCTCTGCCTTTTCTTAAAGCAGTTTCACGGTATACAGGCTGCAATATCATACTGCTTGCAACGGATGGAACTATATTAATGGATACTTCCGCCTCAGGGATAGACACTATAAAAGGCTTTGACCCAGCTGAATATAAGAAAAGCAATTATATCGTCAACGATTTCTTTGGATTATATGACAGCGACTACCTTACGGTATATTATCCAATAACTTATCTTTACAATACCAGAGGATATGTAATTCTTAGCAAATCTGTAAAAGATGTCCGTTCTGATGCAGATAACAGTTTTAATTTCAATTACATCACTTTGGTTATATGTTTTATCACATCGGGACTTATATTTGTATTGTTCTATAAATACATTACAAGACCACTTAACAAAATCACAAAGATTGTAAGTAAATATGCCAAGGGAGATTTTTCCGAAAAAATCAATATAAAACACAATGACGAAATAGGCAGGCTTTCAGATTCTCTTGACTATATGGCTGCTGAAATTAACAGTCTTAACGAATACCAGAAAAAATTTATTGCCAACATATCCCATGATTTCCGTTCACCGTTAACTTCCATAAAAGGATATCTTGAAGCAATGCTTGACGGAACCATCCCCCCTGAAATGCAGGAAAAATATCTCGGCATAGTAATATCGGAAACAGAACGTCTGACAAAATTAACCAATAATCTCCTTACAATCAACAATGTAACGGATGAAGGTATGATTCTTGACATCTCTGATTTTGATATTATTGCTACAATCAAAAAGACCATTGAGACTTTTCAGGGTACCTGCGAAAAGAAAAAAATAAAATTCAAACTTATCTTTCCGGATAAAGAACTTATGGTTTCTGCCGATATGTCCAAGATTCAGCAGGTTCTTTATAATCTTATAGATAATGCCATTAAGTTCAGTAACAGCGACTCCTCAATAATAATATCCGTCACTGAAAAGGGTGATAAAGCCCTTATTTCTGTCAAGGACTTCGGCATTGGTATTCCAAGGGAAAGCATATCCAAAATATGGGAGCGTTTCTACAAAACCGATGTTTCAAGAGGCAAGGACAAGACCGGAACCGGCCTTGGTCTTTCCATAGTAAAAGAAATAATCACGTCACATAACGAATATATAGACGTTGTAAGCACCGAGGGCGTAGGTACGGAATTTACATTTGCCCTCCCTAAAGCAAAAGGCCACGCACCTTCTGTCTGGGGCTGATTAGTCCCAGTCAAAAGTACGTGGTCTTCCTTTCATCTTGAGTCCAAGAAAATTATTTTGTCTTAATGCTTCATATAAAACGATTGCTACAGAGTTGGAAAGATTAAGCGACCTTATATCTCCCCACATAGGGATTCTTACCGCTGTATCCTGATACTTCTGCAGAATCGATTCAGGTATCCCGGCGCTTTCCTTTCCAAACATTATATAACAATCATCCTCGTATTGTACATCTGTATAACTTCTTGCCGCCTTCGTTGTTGCCATATATATTTTGGCTCCCGGGTTTTTTGCAAGAAAATCATCAAAATCATCATATATTCTTACATCTAATTTATCCCAATAATCAAGTCCTGCTCTTTTAAGCATTTTGTCGTTAATCTTAAAACCCAATGGTTCAATAAGGTGAAGCACTGTATCCGTTGCAACACAGGTTCTTCCGATATTGCCGGTATTGGCAGGCATTTCCGGTTCATGAAGGACTATATTTAACATCTTATTTTCCTTCTTTCAATGAAATATCAAACTCGATAATTTTATCGTTATCATAAATAAGTGGTACGCATATATTCTGGGCAAACGAACTTCCGATATGAAATGTTCCCTGTATTATTGAAGGTGGTGTTATATCAATAAAAACACCCTTTGTTGATAATACTGTTGCTGCATTTCCGAGAATCATATTTCCTAACTCGCTAAGTGCACTGAGTGAAAGTTCATCAAGTGCTGTTATAGGCATCATACACATCTTAGAAGCAATGTCACATGCCACATCATTATGAAATGCCAGAAGAACCTGACCTGCAATCTGACCTGTTACTCCAAGACTGATTACAATATAGTCCGAATCAAAAGATGTTGTTTTTACATATGGTTTTCCGGCCGTCAGTTTAAGTCCGCACATATCAGAAAGTACACTTGTTCCCGCTACAAGAAAAGGATTAATATATTCTATTTTCATTTGCTCTGCCATATATATTTTCTCCTGCTATTTGTTTCTTAATCTGTCAATAAATTTTTCAAGTCTTTCCATTGCTGTCTTTAAATTACTTAATGAGCTGGCATAGGACATTCTTAAAAATCCTTCACCACAGTCACCGAAAGCTGTTCCGGGCACAACCGCAACCTTTTCTTCCGTAAGAAATCTTGTCGCAAACTCATCCGACGTAAGTCCAAACTCTGCTATATTTGGGAAAATATAAAATGCCCCGTATGGTTCAAAAACTTTAAGCCCCATACCACGGAGTTTGCTAAGCATGAATCTTCTTCGTCTGTCATACTCATTTCTCATCTCTTCAACTGCATCGTCACATTCTCTCAATGCTTCTACAGCAGCATACTGACTGTTGGTTGGTGCACACATAATAGCAAACTGATGTATCTTAAGCATCTGTTTGATTATTACTTCAGGTCCACAGGCATATCCCAGTCTCCAGCCTGTCATTGCATGGGCTTTGGAAAAACCATTAATTACTATAGTGCGTTCTTTCATTCCATCAATGGATGCGATTGAACAATGTCTTGTATTGCCGTATGAAAGTTCGGCATAAATCTCATCGGATACAACAAAGATATCCTTTTCCTTTACAACCTCGGCGATTTCCTCAAGTTCCTCTTTTGTCATAACTGCACCTGTAGGATTGTTAGGGAATGCAAGTACAAGAATCTTGGTCCTAGGTGTTATGGCACTGAGTAACTGCTCCTTGGTAAGCTTAAAATCATTCTCTTCTTTAAGGTTAATCGTAACAGGAACACCATCTGCAAGCGTTACACATGGCACATAAGAAACATAGCATGGCTCAGGAATGATAACTTCATCTCCCGGATTAAGCATTGCCCTGAAAGCAAGGTCTATTCCTTCGCTTCCCCCTACGGTAACAATAATTTCTTTTTCCGCATCGTAATTAAGTCCGAATCTTCTTTCGAGATATCTGCTTATCTCAATTCTTAAGTCCATAAGGCCTGAATTACTTGTGTAATATGTTTTGCCCTTTTCAAGGGTGTATATTCCTTCTTCACGTATTCTCCATGGTGTATCAAAATCGGGTTCGCCAACACCCAGAGATATGGCATCCTTCATTTCACTTACCAGATCAAAAAACTTACGGATACCTGAAGGCTTAATTGTCGTTATTTTGTCAGATAATGGGTTTCTCATGGTGTAACAAGCATCCTTTCATCAGACACGGGAGCATCAAGGACTGTTCCGTGGTCTTTATATTTCTTTAATACAAAATGTGTCGAAGTGCTTAAAACTGCTTCAAGCGGAGCTAATTTGCTTGATACGAATGTAGCAACCTGCTTCATTGTCTTGCCTTCAATGATTACCGTAAAGTCAAATCCTCCGGACATAAGATAAAGAGCATGCACTTCGCTGTAATTATATATTCTCTCGGCAATTGAATCAAAACCGAGACCTCTCTGTGGAGTTACCTTAACTTCAATAAGTGCCGTTACTTTTTCATTGTTGGTCTTATCCCAGTTGATAAGCGTATGGTAACCGCAGATAACTCTCTCCTTTTCCATTTCTGAAATTTCATTAGCTACCTCCGCTTCCGTAACTCCAAGTAAAGCGGCAAGATCCGCCAAATCTATTCTGCTGTTTTTTTCAAGAACTGCTAAAATTGCTTCACGCATATTGTAATCCATCCTTTCTGTCAGGCTGTGCCTGTATTACATCTTATCTAAATATCTGATTTCATCTTCGTTGCGAAGTATCTTACCATTGTTATCAGTTGTTCTGCCTATTATAACTGCCGGAATTCCCTCTTCATTAAGGGCATTCACCATATCAGTTCCGTTATCACAGGCGATTATTATACTTCCTGATGACTTCATGGTATAGGGATTAAGGTGGAAAAATTCTGCAATTTCCACTGTCTCCTGTCTTAACGGAATACGTTTCAAATCAACTTCAAACCCGCATCCGCTTCCTTCGGCAAAATCCCAGAGTGCAGTAAATATACCGCCTTCCGATATATCGTGCATGGCTGCTACACCATGCTTCATCGCGACTGCGGCCTCATCACGAACTGTAAGCCAGTCGGAATATTGTCCGGTTACACTCATATATTCATTAGAAAAGTGTTCACATAACTTTGCCATGTTGTCTTCATTACTTACAATCATTGCAGCCTCTTCAAGCGCAATCCATTTTGTAACAATTATATCCATTCCGGGCTTAACGTTATGTATGTTGACCGGTGTAGTGCCTGCAATACCTGTTGCTGCTACACTTATACAAAACCTCTTAACGCCGTCCGTTACTTCCGTATGCCCTCCCGCAAGTGTCGTTTTGCACTTATCGCATGCTGCTTTGACACGCTTTGTATATGCCTTGAGGTTATACTCGTTATAGCTTTTAGGCAACATAAAAGAAGCCTCTATCCCAAGGAGTTCTCCCCCGGAAACCCATATATTGTTCGCCGCTTTGTAAACGGCTGTTTCCGGTGCAATTGTACAATCCGTAAGGCCTGTTGCACAGGCTGTAAGGACGTGTATATCTCCGACGGCAAAAGAGGCTGCATCAATGCCCGTTCTTGGCGGACATTTAAGCAGATTAACAACGCTTCTTTTTAAAATTCTGTTAGGTACTTTTCCTACTGCCATTACTAACTTCCTATCATAAGGGTTATTGGTTAATAATATCATATTTTACCGTTCATTCCAACCCTAATTTCCTCTTGGTTCTTGATATAATATGATTTTTTTCGTATAATCCAACTATCAGGAAATAGCAGATATAAGAAGAGGTACAACCATTGCAAGTACAAGTATTACAACAAGTACAGTTGTCATTATTCTTCTGTTTTTCTTATTATACATCACAATACTTCCTTTCTGAGGTGATTCTATGTTTAAAAATTTTGGATGGGTTATTTTATTTTGTACTATTATAATCGGAATGTTAATATTATATGAATGTAAAAAACATTCCCGTAAATCAGATTCTGCCAAGGCATCTTTCTGGGCAAGGGAGGCAAGAGCCAATACCGTCCGCAGAAAAGATATTTCAAATCTCAATTACATAAATATTCCCGATTCTGTCATCCCTTCCGATATTTCAGATGATGAAATTAACGAATACCGCACAACCCTTTTAAATCTGCAGGCCAGAAAAATTCTTAATCTTTCAGGTCTTACCAATACTGACTTAAAGGAAAAATACGGCGTTGCCAACCTTTCAGCACTATCTGAATATGATGAAAATTATATCACACTTGTCAATATAATTGCCAGATGTGGTGCAAGACTTATTGAGATTGGAAACTGTTCACTGGCTGCTGTAATTCTTGAATACGGTATATCAATCGGCACTGACGTAAGCCGCAATTACTACATGTTAGCAGAACTTTACCGTAAAGACAATAATATAACCGGTATTAATTCATTAATCGAAAGTGCCGATAAGCTGGATTCCATAATGAAGGCACCCATCCTTTCAAAACTTAATGAAATTAAAGCTGCCGTCTCATAATTCCATACTCGGATAATATTCTGTCGATTTCCCTTGAAGCCTGGCTTTTTGTCAGGTTTTCGATTATGTAGTCAGGTTTTATATTATGTCTTTCTATAAGGGATTTAAGGTAATTTACCTGTTTGGGTGTAATCCCCGCAGCTTTCTGTTTCTTGAAGTGATACTGTTCAACAATCGTTTCCTCTCCTGAAAGTTCACACAATCTGAAATACACATTGGCAGCGGACATGGCATCTTCGTATGCCCTGTGGTGTATCGTCACTATGTCAAACATTTCACAAAGATGTTCAAGATTCTTTGATTCATTGGCCGACAATACTTTTTTGGCAAACTTCAAAGTATCTATTGCTTCCGCACTGTATTCTATACTGTGTCCTGCTAGAGCTCCCGCTATAAATGTATAATCAAATATCACATTATGTCCCAGAATCACATCGTTACCTATAAATTCCATAATTCTGTCCAGCTCATCATCAATATAAGGTGCTTTGCTTACCATATCGTCATCAATTCCGGTTATCTCTGTTATACGTTCCGGGATATGGACTCCCGGATTAATCAAGGTATTATATTGGTCCACAGGCTTTCCGTCCCTGTATCTTACCGCACCTAATTCTATTATTTTATTATCATAAGGGCTAAGGCCTGTTGTCTCAAGGTCGATTGCCACAAAATCTTTTATCATTATTATTTTCCTTTTCCTGCTTTACATAAATCCCTTAAAAAACATTCCTCACATTTAGGGTTTCTTGCAAAGCATATATTTCTTCCCAGCCTTATTATCTGAATATTATATAAAATCCAATGGTCTTTAGGAAGAACCTTCATAAGGTCAAATTCTATTTTAACAGGGTCATCTTCTTTTGTAAGTCCCAGCTTCCTAGAAATTCTTTTAACATGTGTATCCACCACAATACTCGGTTCATGATAGATATTTCCTCTTATCACATTGGCAGTCTTTCTGCCCACTCCGCTTAATGCCGTAAGGCTTTCGATGTCTCTTGGTACTTCCCCATTATGGCGTTCCAGAAGTTCCGTGGCACAAGCCTTAATATTTTTTGCTTTATTGTGATAAAAACCGGTGGAACGTATATCCTCTTCCAGTTCTTTAATGTCCGCTTTAGAAAAATCTTCCAAGGTCCTGTATTTTTTAAAAAGTTTCTCTGTCACTATATTAACCCTTGCATCTGTACACTGGGCACTTAATATCGTAGCAAAAAGGAGCTGCCATGCGCTGTCATGATTAAGATAGCAGGTAAGCTCTGTGGTATAAAATTCATCCAGACGTTTTGTAATAAGTAATGCTCTTTCCTTTACCGTCATGTGCATTCCTCCATTCTCTTGTTATATTTTATAAGGACTTTGTACGTATTGCAAGGAGTGTTTTTTCATGTTAAAATACTGTATATGAGTGAAAGATTAAATTTCAGGCAACTGCTTAGAGAAAAAGATCCGGATGCCGTAGTATATATAATAGGAATCTGCATATTTTTTATTACAGGAATTACAGCATTGATTATCAAGGGAATTGCTGTCCGTTACAATATTAATATACTTACAGAATGTCTGTTCCGGCACCTTACGGGACTGTATTGTCCGGGATGCGGTGGAACAAGAGCATTTATATATCTTATTCACGGCAATATCCCGGAGAGTATTTTATATCATCCACTGGTTATATACGCTGTCATACTTACCGCATTTTTTTATATGAGCCAGACCTTCCGTTTTCTGACACATGGCAGGGTTAAGGGTATGCATTTAAAATATTTTTATCTGTATATTGCACTTTTTCTTATAGTTGCCAACTTTATAATTAAGAATATCATTCTTATCACAAAGCATGTATATATCATGCCTTAATCAACTTAACACGGAGGTTCATTATGGAATATCAGAACAATTATAATGGTGATGATAATAACAACAATCAGGGATATTACCGTGAAGGCGGCGGTGAATCCGATAACAGAGGTTCTTACTCTGACAACAATAACAATGGATATAATAACGGTTATAATAATAACTATTATAATGGTTACAATAATAATTATAACAATTATGAAAATGACAGCGGTTATTCGGTCGCAGCACTTGTACTTGGTATTTTAAGTATCATATTGTGCTGCTGTTACGGAATAGTAGGTATTACACTTGGTATCCTCGGTCTCGTCTTTGCGCTTAAATACAAAAAATCCAACAACGGAAAAATGAATGCTCCTGCAACAATAGGTCTTATATGTTCAATTATCGGACTTATTCTGTCAACAATTATGTTGATATACACTATTTATGTACTTGTCAATTATAAAGAAATTACCCAGTTATATGACTGGCTCCGGCAGGGAGGTTTCAATAGATAATGGGTACAACCGGTAACAAACAGGCTGATGATTTGGCAAAGGCATGCCGTAACATGGGAATTGCCAGTTTTTTCTTTGGTGTTATTTTATTTTCAATATTTACAATCCGTCTTTGCTGTGTATATAAAAAGCAGTACGGAAGCCATAGCAAAGAATCAAAGGCGGGTCTTATATGCGGAATCTTATCCCTTATAATCTGGACAATAGGAATTACACTCGGTATATTATGGTATCTTAACTATTCAAAATAAAAATTGAGCTGGGCACATGATACCCAGCTCTTTTTAGGAACTTTACAAATCGGAATTGTCACGCAAACGTAAAAAATGCTGCTAATGAATCTAATTCACTATGCTTCATTATATCTCTTTCCTTTTTTAATACAATTACCGAATCACAACTACCCATCTACCTGACTTTTTTGAATTCTCATGCACAATTATTCCCCGCTCTTGTAATCCCTTCATAATACGCTGTACCTGTGCCCTAGAAATATTAGTTGATTCGATTATGTCTTTCTGCTTTATTGATGGATTGTTTAGTATTAAGTTTACTATTATCAATTCGTTTTCATTTAAAGCCTCATTTAAAGCCTCGTTTAAAGCCTCATTTGATATTTTAGCTTGTTTTTCTAAACCAGATTCTTTCTCAAATCCCTTCCGAATACGAATAATGGTATTTAGATAGTTTCTATCATCATCCATTTCAAATTCTGGCTTTGGCGAACCATTTTGACTTAATTCCCTCAAGATTTTAGAAATTCCTGTCTCTTTTTTCTCTGATAAATCAATCTCTTTGAAAAGTTCACCAATTCTTCTGTTACGGTACTTTCTCCCTCTTATTTTACCTGTTTCAAATTTTTCAAGATTAATCCACTTAGCAAGTCCTGGATAATTGAGAATCTGTATACTATCTACATATATTCGTATCTCTACTGGTTCTTCTTCACGATATGACTTATGAAATACTGCATTTACCAAAGCTTCTTCTAAAGCATTGTATGGGTAATTAAAAAATCGTTCTGACTCCGCCTTTCCCTGAATTTTAACAACTTTTTCTTCAATTACAGTTGCTTTAATATAATCTAAAGCATCCTGCACCTGCTTCCATATAGGTCCTGTAAATGTCTTTTCTATAAAATCATCAGATGCTTCTGCTTCTTCTGTATTAAAACGAATTAATTCAATCTTCGCACCTGGAATAAGCTTCTCTGGATGCTCTGCAAACATCAACACACCTATATTTCTAATATCAAGTTCAGCATCTGTTTCATCAGCAACTTCCTGTGCAAGTAATAAATCTTCTAAAGAACTACTGTTAAGTTCATTTATAAGACTACTATTACTTTTCCTAATAAAATCTTCAAGAAATCCTCTACGAATATCCTCTATTCTAGCTTTTCGATTTATCCTGTCATCATATGGTACAGAGTTAAATTTATCAAATAGTTCAGAAATTTCATCTTGCCTTGCCTCTGTTGTTAATGAAGCAGGACGAATCCAATATTTCATAGTTTTATCAACCTTCTCACCCTTAATCCCATAAACCGTATGTGGTGCCTGGTAAGGTCCGCTATCTCCAGCAGGACACCAAAGATATATTATAAAAGTTCCCGAATTTTTATAATCAATTATCTCCATCCTTGGAATATATCTTGGAACTATCATATATCGTAATCGTTTGCAAAGGCACAAATTGAATGAATAATCGCATTAGGATTCCAACCAGTTTTATACTCAACACAATCATGCTCAACAATACGCCCTTCTAATAAAGTTTCTATTTTTAATGGAATCATTCTAACGCCTCACTTTCTACTTCATTTTTCTCATAAATAAACTAAAATTTTGCCTTTGTACTCTTTCATAAGAATATTTTACCATATTTCATATAAAAAAACACCTCAGAGAAAAATCATCGATAACGGATGTCACTCAATCCATAATCTCAAGTTCATATATATTATCATATAGAAGTATTGTTTCATTCTCAAGAGTCAACTGTCCGCGGCTGTTAATTTTCTTAACAGCACCTCTGAATTCAACGTATGTTCCTCCTTTTTTAAGTTCATCCGGTTCAAAATATACTATCCGCACATTGCATTCAGTACCGCGGTCCCTTAGTTCCTGCAGTTCCCTGTCAATATTCTCCTTCTGTTCCTCTGTCAGTTCTATCCGTTCCTCTGTGTATCTGGAGGTCTCATTTATGGCTTCCTCATGACCCGTAAGTGCCGCAAAGGGTGCAAATTGTGCCGCCCTGTCGTACATCGGCATATGCGGATATCTATCTGAAACATGATGGGGAAGATTAATAATATCATCATAACTGTCTGTCATGCTTTATGTCCTCCTATCTGCCTGTTCCTCTCTCTTGCTGTTGCGCCTTCTTCAAAATTCATGCCCTTGAGAAGTGCGTTCTTGCCGAATTTTTTCTTTATCTCAATGGCAGCCTCCTGGATATGGCGTTCTTTTTCAAACTCCTCATTCTGTTCTTTTTCTATACGTTCAAGTTCTTCATAATTGGTGAAAATATCAAGCTGTCTGTATGAATCTTCCTTAACAACATCCTCTTCCCGCATCACATGGTTAGCCACCACGTTAATACGTCTTACCAGAAGGCTTTTATCAATAATCCTGTTGTAAAGTTCCATTGTCTTTTTAATAATAACTCTTGTAGAAGAAGTGAACCTCTCAAGATTAATAGTACCATGGGCATGCTTTGGAACTGACCTTCCATATCTGTCCTTGGTAATTTCTCCTCTGTAACGTTTTCGTACCTCACTGTCATTAAGACTTTCAATATCATATCCTATGGTAAGAACTATCTGATTGGTTACAAGTCCCTTATCAACAAGATCAAGCACAAGAATATCTGTCATCTCTTTAACAATAAGTCCTGCCTTATCGTATGTGTAGGGGCTCTGTAAAACCTGTCCCTGACTGAGGCTGTTATTCTCAGGTCTGTAACTTTTAACATCTGCCATGGTGCATGGTTCATATCCCCAGCTATGGTCAATAAGTAATTCTGCATTAACACCAAATAACTTATACAAAAGAGCCTCATTGTAATACTCTTTATTGTCCCCAACAGAACACCTTGCCACATCTCCCATTGTATACAGCATGTGCTGTTCAAGTTTCTTTGCATAACCCGGACCTACACGCCAGAAATCTGTAATAGGTCTGTGATTCCACAAAAGCTTTCTGTAACTCATCTCGTCAAGCTCGGCAATTCTTACTCCATCCTTGTCCGGTGTTGCCTTCTTGGCTACTATATCCATAGCTACCTTGCAAAGATACATATTGGTTCCTATTCCCGCAGTAGCTGTGATTCCCGTTGTGTCAAGAACTTCTTTTATCATTTTAATAACAAGTTCCCTCGGTGACATCTCATATGTCTTAAGATATGATGTCATATCTATAAAAACCTCATCTACGGAATATGCAAAAATATCCTCCGGAGCCACATAATGAAGATATATATTATAAATCCGTGTACTGTATTCCATATAAAGAGCCATTCTCGGAGGTGCCACTATATATTCAACACCACGGCGTCCTGCTTTCTGAACAACTTCAAAAAGTCTCGGTCTTCCCGGAATACCATATGCTTTAAGAGAAGGTGATACCGCAAGACATATCGTCTTCTCTGTTCTTGATGGGTCTGCTACCACAAGATTAGTTGTCAGAGGGTCAAGTCCGCGCTCTACACATTCTACCGAAGCATAAAAAGACTTGAGGTCAATTGCTGCGTATATTCTGTTATTCACAAATGCACCTCCAGTCTTTTTTAGTTTTATTATACAGAACATTAGTTCGTTTTTCAAGTAATTCTTCTTTATATTATCATAATCATTCTGACCACAAAAGCCATAATCCACGCAATCAGGCATTGACCTATTACAACAAGGACAGCATATTTTATACCCAGTTCTCTTTTAATTGATGCTATTGCCGCAATACATGGTGTATATAAAAGACAAAATACAAGTAATGGCAATGCCCCAGCCGGAGAAAGTATGGCAAGTATTTCTGAATTGCCATGTACAAGAACGGACAAAGTGGATACAACACTTTCTTTTGCCATAAATCCGGTAAGAAGTGCCGTTGATATTTTCCAGTTACCAAATCCCAAAGGAACAAATATCGGTGTTATTATTCCCGCAAGTGCTGCAAGTATACTGTCTTTAGAATCGGTTACCATATTAAAATGAATATCAAAGGTCTGTAAAAGCCATATTACAATGGTTGCAAGAAAAATGACCGTAAATGCTCTTTGCAGAAAATCTTTTGCCTTTTCCCATAAGAGCATAATGACGTTTTTCATACCGGGCATTCTGTAATTAGGGAGTTCCATTACAAATGGCACAGGATTTCCTTTAAAAACCGTATTTTTCATAATAATGGCTACAAGTATTCCTGTAAGTATACCGCCTATGTACAACAAAATCATTACAAGTGCTGCATATTTTTTAAAAAACAACGATGTAAAAAGTACATATATCGGTAGTTTTGCCGAACAGCTCATAAATGGTGTCAGAAGAATTGTCATCTTTCTGTCACGTTCCGATGACAATGTCCTTGATGACATAACACCGGGAACCGTACATCCAAAACCTATGAGCATCGGAACAATACTACGTCCGGAAAGTCCGATTTTACGAAGTATTTTATCCATAACAAAGGCAACTCTTGCCATGTAACCGCTGTCCTCAAGAATTGACAGGAAGAAAAATAACGTAATGATTATCGGCAGGAAACTTAATACACTGCCCACGCCCGTGAAAATACCGTCAATTACAAGAGAGTGTATAACCGGATTAACATCTGTAGATGTTAAAATACCGTCTACAAGGTTTCCCAATTTATCTATTCCCATTTCAAGAAGACTTTGAAGCCTTGCTCCGATAACATTAAATGTCAGGAAGAACACCAGTCCCATAATAAGAATGAAAGAAGGAATTGCCGTGTACTTACCTGTAAGGATTTTATCTATCCGGCTGCTCCTTTTATGAGACTTGCTTTCTTTAGCTTTTACAACTGTTTCTTCACATACCTTGCTAATAAACCTGAAACGCATATCAGCTATTGCTGCTGACTTATCAAGTCCACGTTCTTTTTCCATCTGATACGTTATGTGATCTATCATATGTTTCTCATTATCATCAAGATTAAGCAATTCAATAATATTGTTGTCTCCCTCTGCAACTTTGGATGCTGCAAATCTTATTGGAATTTCCGCTGCTTTGGCATGGTCCTCAATAAGATGCATTATGGCATGAATGCATCTGTGGACTGCTCCGTCCTCTCCATCCTCATCGCAAAAATCCTGTCTTTTTGGCACTTCCGAGTATTTAGTAACATGAATTGCATGGTCTATCAGTTCATCAATTCCTTCGTTTTTGGCAGCTGACACAGGAATCACAGGGACTCCAAGCATTTCTTCCATCCTGTTTATATATATGGAACCACCGTTCTCACGGACCTCATCCATCATATTAAGTGCAATTACCATAGGGATATTAAGTTCCAGAAGCTGCATGGTAAGATAGAGGTTTCTTTCTATGTTGGAAGCATCAACAATATTAATAATCCCCTTTGGTTTTTCTTTCAGAATAAACTCTCTTGTAACAAGCTCTTCACTGCTATATGGCGACATTGAATAAATTCCCGGCAAATCAGTTATTAACGTGTTATTATACCCCTTTATACTACCGTCCTTTCTATCAACCGTCACACCCGGGAAATTGCCCACATGCTGATTAGCGCCTGTAAGTCTGTTAAACATAGTTGTCTTGCCACAGTTCTGGTTACCAGCCAGGGCAAAAGTAAGCACTTCATCATCCGGCAATGGGTGTTCTTCTTTTTTATTATGAAATTTACCGCCTTCACCAAGACCCGGATGTGGTATCTGCTTATTGGGAGATTTTATATTCCCGTTTTCAGATTCAATATCACTAATCTTTTTTATTTCTATTTTCTTTGCATCATCAAGTCTTAAGGTAAGCTCATATCCATGAATAAGAAGCTCCATTGGATCTCCCATTGGCGCAAATTTGACTAATTTGGCTTTAGCTCCCGGAATAAGACCCATATCAAGAAAATGCTGTCTTAGTGCCCCTTCTCCTCCTACTGAAATTATTTCACATGATTCATTAATTTTAAGTTCTGCAAGTGTCAACATATTATCCTCTTAAGTCTGTTTTCAATGATAATTTATACTTATTGAGAATTTTTGTCAATTACATCATTGCAAAAAAATAAAGCGGGTGATGGGAATCGAACCCACGTATCTAGCTTGGAAGGCTAGTGTTCTACCATTGAACTACACCCGCTGGAATTTAAAATATGAAATTAAAACACTTGATTATATTATCATACTTTAATAAATAATGCAAGTATTTTTAGTTACCCTTGGCTCTAAATCCTTTAACTGCCAATGTTATACCTACCACAAAAAATATTCCGCATATGACGTATTCAAATATCTTTCCCATATTTCTCATTGATTTAAACGATTTCAATGACTTATTGCCGGTTGTGGAAATACTAGTTATTTTGGCAGGATTATCATTTTTGACTGTAACATATACAGTATCGCTATAAGCATACAGATTTTCGGTTGAAACATCAAAACTGCTTTCGTATTTCTCACCGTTATATGAATAATCAAGTTTCAGCTTTGTATAATCAGGATTATCACTTGCTTCCCTTGAAATTACCTGTGCTCTGATACCGCCCGATGATTTCTTTGATATATCTTCTGCCCTGTTAAAAGCATTATCAAAAGTAGAATTATTAATAAGTGAAATAATCAATGCAACAATCGACATAAGTATGAAAGAAATTCCTATAAATACATTCCGTCCGTTTCTTACATTATTAATTGTTCTTGCTTCTGCCTCTGTCTGCGGGCCTTCATATGCCCTGAGTGCGAGATTCATGACTGTTGCGCCCACAGTTCCTCCATCGGTAAATGCACCGGGATTAATTCCTGTTATATCAAGGCCGCCTTCTGCAAGACATTCTTCTTTAAAAAGTCCTCTTGCGGCAAGAGCCTCCGTATTCAGATAATACACTCTGCCCTGAATCAGATAATCTTCATTGGAGGTCAGGTGCATAGTTCCGTGGCGGTAATTATTACGCTGTTCGTATCCTTCTCCGCTGGTCCAGATAACCGTAAGTTCGTAATGATATCCGTCTTCTCTCTTTTCAGCCGAATCACAACCCGCAAACACACTGTTATAACTGTTTTCCTGTGACTCTATAAGAGTCGCCTCCGCTTCCTCGGGTGACATGCCCTCTGTCATCTTTCCTATAGCTCGAAGCATAATTACAATTATTGCTGCGACAATAACAATAGATGCTGCCGATGCCATATAATGTTTTGTACCAAAAAATATTAATGCGATGCCTAAGCCCCAGCATGCTAAAGCAATTATTCCGCGCCGTGTCTGTCTTTTGCCCTTCGTTGGACTGTATTTCTGCAATAGCATTATAATGATTGTAGCTAAAAAAACTATCGCTATTCCTATGTACACAAATGTCATTAATTTCATTTCCTAACTCCTGTTGCCTGAAAATTATACCGGCATATTACCATGTTTTTTAGGTATTTTAACACGGTTCTTCTGACTTAACATATCAAATGCTTTAACTACTCTTTCCTTAGTCTCATCAGGTCTTATTACTTCATCAACATATCCTCTTGAAGCTGCAACATAAGGGTTCATGAATTTGTTTTCATATTCTGCAATAGCTTCCGCCCTTGCTGCTTCAGGATCTTCTGATTCTTCGATTTTTCTCTTGGCAATTATGTTAACTGCACCTTCGGCACCCATAACCGCTATCTGTGCAATAGGCCATGCAAATACGAAATCCGCACCGATGCCCTTACTGTCCATACCAATGTAAGCACCACCAAAAGCTTTCCTTAATATAACTGTTACCATAGGTACTGTTGCTTCACTGTATGCGTATAAAAGCTTGGCACCGTGTCTTATAATTCCGTTATATTCCTGGGACTTGCCCGGTAAAAATGCCGGCACATCCACAAGTGTAAGGATAGGTATATTAAAGCAGTCACAGAATCTTATAAATCTTCCGCCTTTGTCACCCGCATTGTAATCAAGCGAGCCTGCCATAAATTCAGGCTGGTTGGCAACAACTCCTACCGTATGTCCTTCCATTCTCATAAAACCTACGATAATATTTTTGGCAAAACCACTCTGAACTTCCATAAAAGTATCTTTATCAGCAAGTTCTTCAATTATCTCATGCATATCATAAGACACCTTCGGATTAGGTGATACAATATCACGAAGTCTCTTGTGGTAATATTTTTTAACAGGCTCCTCGTATGGTGCCTTTTCTTCAAAATTCTCAGGAAGGTAAGAAAGAAGTCTCTTAACGCCTTCAAGACACGACTCATCATCAGGGTATACGAAATGTGCAACACCGCTGTTATTCATATGAACCTCTGCACCGCCAAGTTCCGAAGTTGTTACAACCTCTCCTGTAACCTCTTTAATAACCTTAGGTCCTGTAAGGTACATCTGTCCGTTTTCCTGAGTCATAAATATATAATCACAAAGAGCAGGTGCATAACACGCTCCGCCCGCACATGGTCCCATTATAACGGCTATCTGTGGTGCAACACCGGACATCTGTGTATGTCTTCTGAACATGAGAGCATATCCGTTAAGACTGTCGATTCCTTCTTCAATTCTCGCTCCGCCGCTGTCATTGATTTCAACAAACGGTGCCCTGGCATCCATAGCCATATCCATCGCATTACATATTTTACGGGCATGGTACTCTCCGAGAGCACCTCCGCCTACGGTAAAATCCTGTGATGATGCAAATACAACCCTGCCGTTGACTTTACCATATCCGGTTACAACACCGTCTCCCGGTATCTTCTTTTTAGGCATACCAAAATCAATACATCTTGATTCCATTAAAGAATTAATTTCCACAAATGTTCCCTCGTCAAAAAGAACATCAAGTCGTTCCCTTGCCGTCAGCTTGCCTTTTTCATGCTGTTTGTCAATTCTTGCCTGTCCGCCACCATTGTACGCTTTTTCACGTCGGGCTTCCAATTCCTCAATCTTCTCATCCCACATTAGTTTACGCCTTCCAAATCTTCAACTGTGTTGATTGTGATTACCTTTTTGCTTCTGTCAATACGTTTCATAAATCCGGCAAGTGTTTTACCCGGTCCGATTTCATAAAAGAGGTCTACGCCCTCCTCAATCATCTTATTAACGCACTGTTCCCATCTGACAGGTGAATATACCTGACGTTCGAGTGTTTCCTTTATGCTGTCCTTTGTTGTAACGATTTCAGCGGCTACGTTGTTAAGGTAAGGAATTTCAGGGTCGTTAAATTCCACATTCTCAAGTTCCACGCCTAACTTTTCTCCCGCACCTTTTAACATCTGTGAATGGAAAGGTCCGCTTACATTAAGAATGGATACAAGCTTCGCGCCTGCCTCTTTAAGAGGTTCTACCGCTGCTTCCACAGACTCCTTATATCCTGAAATAACTATCTGTCCCGGACAGTTGTAGTTAGCTGCCGCTACACTCTTTCCGCTTTCTTTAGTTATCTTTTCGCATGTATCATCAATAATCTTGCTGTCAAGACCAATTACTGCTGCCATTCCGCCCTTGCCTGCAGGAACTTCTTTTTCCATATAAATTCCACGTTTTCTTACAAGCTTCATTGCATCCGAAAAGCTGATTGCACGGGCTGCAACAAGCGCCGCATATTCTCCAAGGCTTAATCCTGCCGTAATATCCGCTTTAATGCCTTTCATTTCAACAGCCTTAAGAATACAACACTCAGCCGCTAACATAGCCGCCTGTGTATATTCTGTTTTGTTTATAAGGTCATTCTCTTCAAACAATATTTTTTTAAGATCAAAATCCATGCACTCGTCAGCTTCATCTATGATAGCTTTGCACTCATCATATTTATCATAAAAATCCTTTGCCATTCCAACATACTGTGCGCCCTGGCCGGGGAAAATAAATGCCACTTTACTCATTTTAATATGCCTCACTTTGATTTATTCTGCGTAAATTGATTCTTTATCTACCGCAGTAAACATTAACTCACCTTTTGCCCTTACCTTATCATTAACCGATATGGTTACGGCAAAAGAATATAAACCTGCACTTCCCATTGTCTTTTTACAATTAATAATCATTGTATCTCCCGGAATAATAGGTTTTACAAACTTAAAATCCTTTACTTTAAGAAGTACATAAATTGTGCTTTCGTCTGTTCCGTCCGCTTCGATTGCAAGTGAACAAGCCTGTGCTGCCGATTCAATTACGAGAACTCCCGGCATTATGGGTGCATCAGGAAAATGTCCCATAAAATAAGGCTCATTTACAGACACGTTCTTAAGTGCGGTAACGGATTCGCCGGGAACCACGTCAAGCACTCTTTCAACCATCTGGAAAGGTGGTCTCTGCTTTATTCTTTTATTGATTTCAATTATGTTCATCAAAGGCTTAATCCTCCGTCAAGAACTATTACCTGTCCTGTTATATATGAACTTGCTTCGCCACAGAGCAGCCTATTATGTATAGAATATATGCGATGTTTACCGAAGGTAATCTCCCTATTTTTATAAAATTTATAACCTCTCCATTCCAAATCTTATCTATGCAATTACTCATTCCTCCGCCTAATATTACGGCAAGTGAATATTTCACTTTTGTGGACATATATTTGCTTTGTTCTTTTAAAAACTTGATTATAACTGTAAACACAACACAGTCAGATAATATAGAAATAATAACGTCAGCAATCTTTATCTCTTCACTTTTTTTGATTAACGTAATTATTCCAACGTCTTGCTTTACAAAATTTATTACCAATATTTTGCTAACTTGGTCAATTAAAATTATTGCAATAATAATTAAAATGGTTATGCTTAATTTAAATTTCTTCTTTTCCGTCATTTTTAGTCTCTTTCATATATTACAAACTTTTTATCCGAATATAATTCTTTATATCTGTCACTTCTTGATAAGAATATATTTAGCTTTGAATTCTTATATAAAATTACATGAGTAATTCCATAAGTATTAAATGTATTTTCATAATA
>ENA-OPCC01000242-OPCC01000242.1-human-gut-metagenome-genome-assembly--contig:-NODE-242-length-30377-cov-9.170272_pt1 | contig 30377 bp, 31 predicted proteins | sample MGYA00241558_ERZ501467 | MGnify/ENA primary metagenome ERZ501467 (study PRJEB25962, sample SAMEA2042620) | human gut metagenome | biome: human gut; feature: human-associated habitat; material: faeces...
TCGATATCAAAGAAAATAACGGCTTTTCTTTGACATACAGTAATTTTTCAGATGTATTTGAAAATTATTTTTTAAATGATGAAGGCTATTCATTTGTATCTAATGAGTTGTCGGATTTTTTGTGGTTTGATTATCCAATGCAACTCTTTTGCAGATTTTTAAACAGCTATGTTGATTTTGAAAATAAAGCTGTGTATTTTGATACCGATGAATTTAAAGATAATTTAGATGTAATGATGCAGATGTTGACGATTTCTCAAAAAAACAATACAAATGAATTGTTTGACGGATTGTATATAAATCGGTCATTTCCGTTGATGGCAGGAAGTTATTCTTATTATCAATCTATAAATGAAACACCTGTGGTCTTTCGTGGATTGACAAAAAGCAAAGATGTTAATTCCGCACACATACAGGTTGGATACGCAATTAATAATAATACGCAACTAAAGGAGCAAGCACTTGCGTTTATAAAATATACTCTTAGTTATGAAATTCAAGAAATTGGTGCAACAGCATCAGGAAGTTTGAGTTTTCCTGTGAATATGTCTGTTTACGATAATGCTAAGCTTGTTGCCGGCTCAAAAACGGATGATAACAATAAAATTATCGGGATTGACAACGATTTTATGAAAGCATACATTGACATTGCCGATAATGTAAACGCTTGCACCTTGTATCGAGATGTGTCACATTCATATTATAATGACAATGTTATCGGTGACATTGTTGACAATTATATAAATAAAGGTATATCAAAGGATAAATTTATTCGTCAGCTTTCGGCTGCTACGGAAATTTATTTAACAGAATGAACTGGTATATTATGATTAGATTTAAATGTATATTACAAAATGACGAAACAGATTGCGACCCAGCTGCACACGGACTAGTAAAGGTAATTGAGCATTTTGGTTTTTAGCAAAAAGTTGTTGAGGCGGATAAAAGTGTGTTAACTAATAAATTGCCTTTGCCTGCTATTGCACACGTGATAATTGACGATTCCTTATTGCATTATGTAGTTATAACTAAAGTTAAGGATGATACTGTAGTAGTTTTTGACCCTGCAAAGGGAATTGCAAAGGGTTCATATGTTACTTTCAATTATTAATGAAGTGAATTTAACTCAGTGCATATTAATTTCGCTACTTATCCGTATGAATTAACAAGTAGAGTGTTATTGTTGATTTAAATAATAAAAATTCAGATAAACTACAGATTAATAATTTAGAATTATGTTAAGATATATATAATCACAAGGTGAATCATTATGAAAAATAAAATTGCGATAATTTTAACATTACAATTTATTATTACTGTGTTTGCTTTCAGCGGATGTGGTGAAAGCACAGCTTCAAGCAATTCCTCAAAGCTTACATATTGTGCATACTATGAGGATGCTATTTGCGATATTATTAAAAGGTACAATAAATATTGTACAAAGCATTACGATGAGTCCTATCAAATTGAAATCGTGGAATTTGAATCTCAGGAAGAAATGAAATTAAAAATGTCAACAGAAATTATGGCAGGTGAGGGACCTGATATTTTTTCTCTGAGTCAAAAGCTTCCATTTGAGAAATTAACAGATAGCAAAACTATTGCAGATGTAAACGAGCTTATAAGTGAATTTAGTTATGATATAGGAATAGATAACTGCAATTCAAAAATTATGGATGCAGGAGTGATTGACGGTAAAAGATATTTTATACCTTTGTTCTATTCACCTGATGTTTTTATAACTACAGAGGAAACACTTAATAAGTACAATTTAACATCATCTGAATTTTCTTTTAAAGCATTATCTGAGAAACTTTCAAAAAATAAAAAAGAATATTCTCTTTTTGGAAGTGCCGATGATAATATTGCCTTTTTTTATTCGTTTTTAGATCAATATATAGATTTTAACAGCGGAAATACAGAATTTAACAGCGATAAGTTTTCGGAAGATTTGGATTCTATCTATAGCTTGATTAAGAATGACACTACCGACGAAAATGTTTATTATTTTTTATATGAAAATATAAATAATGGTGCTTCTATTTTATATAAGGAAATGCCTGCTTTTAGTATTATAGTAAAGACATATTCGTGTTTAAAATATTTAGGATCAACTCCTGTGTTTGTAAATAATTACAATATGGATGATGATTCAATTTCTGCCTCTATAGATGTTGGTATTGCCGTTAATGATAATTGTAAAAATAAAGAAAAATTACTGCCTTTCATTAAGTACTGTTTGTCCTGTGATGTGCAAAAAAATATGAGTGAAGAATATATGTATTTGCCTGTAAACAGCGATGCTATGGAAAAATGCATTGATTCAATAGATGAAGCAATAGATTTTGGAGATTTAATTGTTAGTGATAAAGAAAAAGCTATTGTTGAAACTGCTCAAAGTGCGGCGATAAGAGATTATAAATATATTATAAACAACATAACAAAATGTAATTTATATGGGTTTAATTATTTATCGGATACTTATTTTAATTCTTCGGTAATCAGTGATATAGTTGATAAATATTTAAACGGGGATATTTCAAAGGAAAAGTTTATTCGTCAACTTTCGGCTGCTACGGAAATTTATTTGACTGAGTAGGAATGAATTATGAGAAAATCTAAATTAACAAGGAAACAAAAAGAGCATATAGCGGCATATCTGTTTATATTGCCATCATTTTTAGGGATAGCAGTTTTTTACGTTGTGCCGTACATAATTTGTTTTATAAAAAGCCTATACGTTGGAGGCACTTTTGTAGGAATAGAAAATTACATACACCTTTTTCAAAATAATACCTTTTTGCTTGCTTTAAAAAACACATCAATATTTACTGTTGTTGCAATACCGCTTTTAATGGTGATTTCGTTTTTAATTGCACTGTTTCTTAATTCTTTTAAGAAAATATCATCGTTTTTCAGAAGTGCCTTGCTTATCCCTGTTGTAGTGCCTGTAGCTTCGCTTATCTGCGTGTGGCAGGTGGTTTTTGATGATTACGGAGCAATTAACGGAATACTTAATTTTTTCGGTTTTAATACTATTGAATTTTTTAATTCCGAATTTTCAATGGTGATGATAATTTTTATTTACATTTGGAAATACTGCGGATTTTGTGTGATTTTGTTTACGGCAGGACTTGCAAATGTTCCGCAGTCGCTCTATGAAAGTGCAAGGCTTGATGGTGCAAGTTCATTTCAAATAGTTACAAGAATTACTATACCGATGATTACACCGACAACATTTTTTGCTTTCCTTATGGAATTGATTTATTCTTTCAAAATCTTCCGTGAGGTCTTTGCATTGTTTGGTGATTATCCGAATTCAAATGTCTATTTTCTGCAAAACTTTATCAATAATAATTACTACAATCTGAATTATCCCAGACTTTCGTCAGCATCAATAATTTTATCTGCGTTTATGATAATTGTACTGCTTGCTTTCTTCATTTTCGAACGAAAGCACAGCTTTGCAGAATAGGGGGCAGTAAAGTGAAAAGAACGATAAAAATTATTAAGTATATTTTTCTTATTTTAATTACAGCGATTTTTCTTTTCCCTGTTGTATATATGATTGCCTGCTCGTTTATGTCAAATTCGCAGGTCGCTTCAATGCTGGATTTTACTAACGGAGCATATAAGGAGATTAACCTCATTCCTGAGATGTTCTCACTTGAACAGTATTATCAGGTGTTTTTCAGACGCCCTGAATATCTTCTTAAATTCTGGAACTCGGTAATTATAACATTTCCAACAGTAATAGCTCAAGTTATAGTATCTGCACTTGCGGCATTTGCTTTTGCAAAGCTGAAATTTCCTTTCAGAGATAAGCTGTTTTTTGTTTATATTGTTCTGTTAATTTTACCTTTGCAAGTAACACTTGTACCGAATTATATTGTTCTTGACAATCTTGAACTTCTTAATAACTTTCTTGCAATAATACTGCCCGGTACATTTTCTGCATTCGGAATTTGTCTATTAAGACAGAGCATAAAGTATATTCCCGAATCATCTATCGAAGCAGCAAGAATTGACGGTGCGTCATATTTTAAGATATTTACAAATATTATTCTCCCCCAGATAAAGGGTGGACTTATAACCCTTACTTTACTGTGCTTTATTGACAACTGGAATGTCGTTGAACAGCCGCTTATCTACTTTGATGATGAGGCTATGTATCCGCTTTCAATAGGTTTATCTGATATAAGCAACTCTGATTACGGAATTGTCTTTGCCTGCGGAGTTATGTTTATGATTCCGGCATTACTGATTTATTTGTATGGGCAAAAAGATATTGATTCACCGTTTGTTCAGGTCGATAAAAATTAGGAGTGGCAGATATGAAAAAAGATAAATTAAAAAAATATTCAATACGCTTTGGAATTACATTTTTAATTGTAATAGCCTTTCTTACATACTTTTCCGGTACAATAGATAATATGCTTTTGCCACAGGTGAAAGTCAGCGATGTAGCATATGGCACCATTAACGGTGAGCAGAGCCAAGACGACAGGTATTTAATACCGATTTCTGCGGTTATTGCTATGGGAGATACCGGCTCAGTGTTTGTTACAAGAACAGACGAAAATAACAAGACAACCGTAAACGAAGCTACTGTAAATCTTAAAAACAGTGACGATTTATATTATGAGGTAACTTCTGATGAAATGTACAGCGGTATGAAAGTAGTATATTCAACCTCAAAGAGTATTTCAAACGGCGACAGAGTGTATATTGTGGAGGAATAACAGATGTCAAAGAAGAAAATTTTGTCTGTTGCTTTGATAAGTGTTTTGACGGTATTTGTATTTTGTCTTTGCTTTTATTTCAGCGGTAATGCGCTTAATCAATTGCCAAGCATAACGCAGATGAATTATAATCTCAAGTCTGATGAAAAACCTTTGACAGTAAAAGATATGAATAATTTATCGGACAGAATTTCATTTAATCAAGTCAGCTTTTGTGTAGAACTTGATGAAACAAATGTAAAGGAAGAAACTGTTACACCTGTTCTTACAAATGAATTTTATTTTGAAATTTACGGACAAAAGCTTAATGGTAATAGCATCACCGAAGAAAATATAAAAAATGAAAACAAGGTTGCAGTTATCTCAAGCAGCCTTGCACTTAAATTGTTTTTTAATACCGATGCGGTAGGGAAGACAATAACGCTTAATGATGAAGTATATACGATTTGCGGTGTTATTCAGGAAAGCGAAAACATTATTAACAGTCTTTCGAGTGATGGAAAGCAGAGAATTTACATTCCTTATACCTGTTATAGCGGATATGAAAATTGTGATGTATATACTATTTCATATGACAATTCGGCAAGCTCTGCACCATTAATTGAGCAGATGAAATTATCTCAATACCACTCGACAAATTTTTCTGAAAAAGCGAATGTCATCAGGAACTTTGAAAATATCATATTTCTGATACTCTTCATTGCGCTGTGTTTTTTAGCTATAAGGCTATGGTACAGAATCTGCAAAAAACTTATCAAAGATATAAAAGAAAATCTGAGTGAGAATTATATTTTAAATTCGCTTAAATCAATACCGATAAAATATGTATTGCTGGCTATCACGGCATTTGGTATACCTGTCGTATTGCTGATAATATTTTTTCTATCGGATTTTAGTATTTTTATAATATCGAAGTACATACCGTATGACAATATATTTGATGTGTCATATTATTTGAACACCATTATTGAAAATTCAAATATGGCAAACAATCTTGCCTTAACAGGGGATACTTTTTTGATTAATCTCTACTCAAATTCATTCTCTTTGCTGATATGGCATGTTATAATCTTTGCTATTATTTTTATTGCAGTACTAAGTGTGATTTGGAAAGCTTTAAGTAAACTGTTGTCATCTGTATAGCACTGCCTGCCGTTCTGTTTGTAGGTGCATCTCCTTGTCCTAAATAATCCTTTAAAATTCCCATAGGTCATCATCCTTCCTTGAAAAATAAGTTGCATCTTCTAAATCGGTAAATTCTCAAAGTAAATGCAACAGTAGCAAAAGGTAGCATTTAACTTGAGAAATCGGTAGCATTTAGTTTGAGAAATGGTTAAAATATTAACTAAAACAAGGAAAAATTAGCGGTATATTTTTCTTACCGGTCACAGAGCTGATTTCCTTTGGTGCTGCAATCATACTGCTTATGATTTACAACAGAAAGTCAAAAAACAAGCTGCCCTCTTGAATCATAGACGAGCTTGTAAAATAAAGTGTGTAAGTTAGAAAAATAGCTTGCACACTTTTTGCATTTGCGGGAAAGTGTGCTACAATGGAAGTAAGGACAGAAAAGGAATGAACGAAATGGCAAAGAAAAAGGAAAGCACACCGGGTGAAAACCTCGCAAAGCAGATCATAGAACAGTATCATCCGAAAAGCGTTGCAGATATGCAGGACGCCTTGAAAGACATTTTCGGACCGATGTTTGAGGCAATGCTGCAAGGCGAAATGAACAATCACTTAGGCTATGAGAGCAACGATCACGGTGTAAAATCAACCGATAACCGTCGTAACGGCTACACCAATAAGAAAGTCAGGACAAGTGCAGGAGAGGTTGAAATTAAAGTTCCTCGTGACAGAGTTTCAAGCTTTGAACCGAAGCTTGTACTGAAGCGTCAAAAGGATGTATCTGAAATTGAAGAAATTGTTTCCATATTATTGCATTAACTTTTTTAGCACTTGTACTATCAAATATATCAGTACAATTTACTTTACAAAAAAATCCTGCCTCTGATTTGTTTCCATCAATATCATAATGGTAAGTTTTTATAAAGCTAATATTTCTTATATCAAGGCTATCTTTAGGAGATTTACAAATTCTAACATTATAAGAAATAGCATTCCAAAAATGAAATACTACATATCTAAAACCGTCGGGAGCATCATATTGGAAAAGTATGTTCGTTCCAATATTTGATAATTTAGCAATGTTAGAATAGTAGCTATCTTTGTATGTCAAGAAAAGGAAATTGTCACGATAACTCTGTTATGGAAAATTTCTTTGGAATATTAAAGCAAGAAATATATTATGGAAAAGTTTATTACAGCTATGAAGAGCTTAAACAAGCAATTATCAAATACATTGATTACTACAACAACAAGAGAATCAAACAGAAACTCGGCTGGTTAAGTCCGGTTGAGTACAGGATTAATGCCTTAGTTGCATAACAAAAGCGTAGCAGCTAAAAGCCACTACGCTTTCAAGTCTAACTTTTGGGGGTCACCACACTTCTTCCTGTAATTTGATGAGAAACAGCTTTGCATTGGAAGTTTTGAATTCACCAATTTTGCGACTACTTTCAACTAACTACTCGAATTAATATTTTTTCTTTGTATTTGCTATAGGCCGGTGAGATTTGAAATCTGTTCATATTCGTAATCATTATTTTGATAGATTTCGATTTGCTTTCTTGTATTTATAATCCAACACCACTTGAAATTACAATCTGAATTTGAGTCATATCGTTTACATTAATCTGACCGTCGCAATTTATATCCGCCGCTTGTTTCTGAGTTTCTGAAAGTACCACATCACCGGTAAGGTGTCTTTGACCTAATGTAACATCAAGAATAGAAAGCGTTCCGTTACCGTCAATGTCACCAAGGAGAACATCGCTTGGTTTATCAAATGTATAGCTAATATAATATTTCTTATTTTTTCCGCCGCCTTCTTTTATGAATTTAGCATTATTGCCGTTTACCTTTGCCGTAACTGTTTCAATATCGCCCCACCCATAAATAGGAGTAACCTCAATTTTTACTGTATAGGATTTATTGCTTATAAATTTACTGTCAGTCGGTGACCATTCAATTTTGTTGATATTTACATTGCCGGCAACGCAACTTGCCGTTTTGGCAGGTGCAGCACCAACTGTTGGAGCTTTAATATTAACCTCAATGTTCTGGGTTTTGTATTTGTCCGGCACGCTAACATTGATGTCAAATATCATATACCTTTTTCCGTTTGCTCTTTTTAATGTGCCTACGCTGTCTATGCCATTTACTCTTCCGTAAATGTTGTTGTTCAGTTCATAACCGCTTTTTGGAATAATCTCAAGTGCAAGACTCAGTTTTTCGCCTATAGAAATTTTGTAGCTGTCATCAAGACGCTTTCCGTACTTTGCCCACTCTACTTCGCCAATCGTGTATAGGGCATTTTCGGAGGTTTTTGGCTTTTTGTAATCACCGATTGTTTTGTTATTACACATATCATCAAAATTGTCAAAGTAAATATCGTTCATATATTTGAGCTTTTTGTCGATTTTGATATTTACTATATTTGAATGTACGGTATTATTGCCACTTATAGCATCGCAGTATATCTGTTTGCCGTTAAGCCAGTCACTGACATTGGTAATAAATAATTTTTTGCCTCCGAATGATGTGGAAAGCTCACCGTATCCGTTGGTTAATATATAGAGCCAGTCAATTTCTTTGCCATTTTCATCAATAATATGCCATTTATATGTGTCTGCATTTGTTGCATTAATATCAAAGGTAACAGCGTCACCAAGGTTTGGAGAATACCCGTCTGTGGGCTGAGTTGTAATAACCGGATTTGGAGCTATTATTTGAAGATGCTTTTTACCTAATGAGTTTGATACAATATTTATGTCAACTTTTTTTTCGTCATCATATACTTTGCACTTTGAAGATATTACATTTGAAAAATTAACCCTTCTTGCTAACCATTTGTCAGTTATTTTGGGCTTTGTCAAGAAAGTGATTCCGTAAGAGCCTACATATGTGCCACCTGAGATAACGGGGAGATAATCAGAATCTGATGTTGTTTTTATGCACACAGCACCTTCAAAATTATAATTATTTTCATCAAATAGTTTGAAATACCCGCCGTTAATGTTAAATGATTGCATATCTGTTGCTTCAACAGCAGCTTTTGTAGCATAGTAGTTTCCGCCGTTGATTGTGAGTTTACCGCCGTTTGCTACAACGCCAAATGCCTGTTTACGTTCATAATAGTCATCATATTCAAAGTTACCTTGGTTAATTGTAGCGGTTGTATATTCATCAAATACAACCGCATTATACAGTCCGCCAAAATGACCGTTATTAATAGTTATATTTTTATAGTCATTCTCGTAAGCGTTTTTAACTAAAGTACCGATTACAGGGCCTTTTGATGTTGCTTCAAATTTACCGCCGTTAATGGTGACATTGCCTCCTGTAATGTTTATAGCCGGCTTTTCAGTATATGTTGTATATATGCCACCGTCTATTTGCAGATTTCCTTTTGAAATAACGCAAGGAAAATCATAGTAAAACTCTGTGCTTCTTGCTACACCCGATATATTGCTCAATCTTAGGCTTGCACCCTTTGCAACATTAAATATACATCTGTTATTGTTTCCTGAGAAAAAACTGAATGTAGTGTTGTTATCGCTTAAACTTGAAGTATCAAACTGAAGTATTCTAAGACTACCACGTTTAATGTTAAAAAGGCAATCATCATAAAGGGTTTCCCTTGAAATTTTAAATTTATTCATATTAATAGTAATTTCAGCTTTTGGATCATCTAAGCATAACTCATTATTTCGTTTTGAGTCTTCTATAACTTCATAGCCATTGTAACTATTGGTAAAATTTATAGTAATCCATTGCTTTCCGCCTTTTGCAAGTGCGGCTTTAAGCTCGTCATAGCTTTTAACAATAATCTGATTGCTTTTTTGGGGAATTGTAAGTGAATCAAATTCATAATTGCAGTTGCTGCATTTTTTATACCATCTGCCATCTGTTGTATTGGTAGGCTGCTTGTCAACATACCAATGCTCTCTTCCTTTATAAGATGATTCGCTATGAGTATAAACCGTATCAAGCATTTTTTTACCGCAGGTTTTGCATAACTCATAATGCTCAAAAATGTCATATGCCTTTGCTCCGCTTGTGTGAATATGGTCTTTAGGAGAACAAATAATTCTTTTTGTCGCACATAATAAAACAGTATCGTTATCGGAAAGATAATTGGGATCAATATAAGTATCATCCGGAAGCTGACTTTTCAATGTGGATACAGGCATAAACATTCTTTCTTCCGATCCTTCAAGCAAATTGTTATCTGTATCATAAAATTCAACATCTGCTTGCATTCCATATGGTATTGTTTGATTTCTTACAACAAACATAGAATAAAAATAATAACTTTCTGTATCAACAAACTTTGGAAGGTCATTCGTTTCTTCACTTATTGAACCGAGAAGACTATTATAGAAATTTTCAAATTCTTTTGGTTCAATTGAAGCACTAATACTGTCGTTGTCTGAACTCCAAACTGTACCAAGTAATTCGTACTTTAAATTACCGCTGTATTTAATATTATGATCAGGTTTTGCGTCAGGTCGTGGGTAGGTAATATTGCTGATTTTTATGTTACAGGTTACTGCATTTGTTGATATAAGCGACAACGGCAATACAGAAACAGCCATAAGTACCGAAAGCCCAATGCTGAGCAGTTTTTTTGAGAGTTTTGCTTTCATATTTTTTCCTCCTTTATTTTGAATTGCAATATTTTTTTGCTAATAAATATAAATAGTTTTGAATATCAGTATCAAAGCTATAATCCGATACTGTAAGTTCTTGCTGATTTTCCCACTTTGTCGTGATTGAGTATGTAGTTATGTCGCAAGCATCGTATGGTATATTTTTATGATTGCTATATATTTTATGATTGCTATATAAATTATAAAGATTATTTTTTTTTGCGAAATTTTGAATTTTTAAAAACTCATTATAAGCTATTTTTTTATTTTCAAATTCTATATGCTTACCGCTTAATTCAAAATTCTCAATGGTACAATCTGCTGAAAAGTAAGCCTTACTGTCTTTTGTGTATGCTGTAAAGCTATAACAATAATTATAGTTTGAATGGTTACAACTTATGCTTATATATTCAAGCTGAGGTGAAAAAGTTGATTTGTTTTTATTTTTGCAACTGTTAAATAAAAATATATTGAGCATACACAATAAAATCACAACCGATTTTTTCATTTTCAAAATAATAATATTCTATAAAACAAATAAAGGCAGATGAGTAAAAACACATCTGCCTTGTAATTTTCTATCAGTTAGACTTCTTATTCATTACCGCACCAACAATAAAGAGTACAGGTAATACAAGGCCTATTACGAGTGACACGAAATTAAAGCCACTACCGCCAACCGCACCAATAATAATGCCGAGTAAATTAAATATTGCAACAATAATACCGAACACTAAGCACGAGGTTGCTTTTTCGGGCTTTTTACAATTTTTTACACCAATGATACCTGCAATAAGCTCAGCAACCGAACCCAGAATCATAACAACACATGAAGTATAAATTATTGTCGGATTAAGTTGAACAGAGGAAAGGTCGCCGTCTGTGAAGTAAGTTAAAGTACCTACACTTGCAATGGCAATAATGCTCATGATAATAGAAATTGCACCGCCGATAATCATTAAAATACCAACGACTTTAAGTAATCCTTTTCCTTTCATTAAAAAAACCACCTTTTCAATATATTTGTACAGGAGATATATCCTTGATACAATTATATTGTACAGTAACTTATAATATTTTGCCCTACCCATTTGGGTAGTTTTGGCAAAATTACTGTAAATAAAAGGTGGTAAAGTTATATTTTGTTATATTTTAATATAGAGGGTTGATGTAACCGCTTGAAATCATAATAATTGCAAGCTGAGCAACACTTGAGCATCCGGTTTTTGAAAGCAGATTACCAATGTGATATTTTACTGTGTTTTCCGAGATATAAAGCTCCGAGGCAATCTCTCCTCTTGATTTATGCTTGCAAATTAATCTGAGAATTTGCATTTCTCTTTCAGTAAAAGGAGTTTCACCCTTTGGCAAAGGAATTGTTTTGGGTTCAGGAAAATATTTTTCTCCATTGAGCACTTTTCGTATTGTATCAATAAAAAATGTCATACTTTTGCTTTTATATACAAATGCGTCTGCACCTGCCTCTTTAGCACGAGGAGAATAAGATATTTCATCAAAGCCGCTCATAACCACTACCTTAATATCTTTAAAATTCTGTTTGATATTTTCCGTAGCAACAAGTCCGGAGGAGTAGCCCTCTGTGCATACATCTAACAGTACAATATCCGGACTTAGCCTTTCACATAAAAGCACACAATCGTTCGCATTTGCACTTTCACCAACAACGCAAAAATCATCTTTTTTCTCAAACATTTCTTTAAAAGCTTCTCTGACAGAAGTGTGGTCGTCAACAATCAATACTTTAATCATAGTTTTCACCCTCCTTTACGGTTAACTCAACTGCGAAATGCGGATATGGTGTAACACTGAGGGTTCCACCGAGCATTTCTGCTTTATTTTTAAGTCCGGAAAGTCCTGTGCCAAGTTGGATTGTAGTACAGGTATTTGTTCCGTTATCTGTGATTTTAAGAGAATTAATACCATCCTTGCTCTTGATTTCTGCACGCACTTTTGTGGCAAGTGAATGTCTGACCGCATTTGTACTGCATTCTCGTATTGTTTCTACAAAAAGTGCGGCTATATCATTATCATACGGCATTTCTCCGATTATTGCAAGCTCAACACCTATTGATGACATTACTTCTTGCAGGAGAATCAGACTTTTATCAGATGCATTTTTTTCATCCGATAATATATCTTTCATTATACTGTTACAGAATTTTTCAATAGCGTCAGCGTCTATATTATCATCTTTATTCTGTAATTTTCGCAAAAGTACAGAAAGCTTTTGTCCCAGTAAATCGTGTACTCTTGTGCGTATCTGTAACAGAGCACCCTCTTTGCATGAGGTTTCAAGATTATTTAGCTGAAAATTCAGTTCATTACCTTTTTGAACAAGTCTTGCTTTCAGGCTCAATAGCTCCTGCATTGCATTCATCTGTTCTGTAACATTTGTTGAGGTAATCAGAAAGTATGGTTTTTTCTTTATATACATTTCGGTTTGTTTAATCATATAATAAGAATTTTTAACTTTGCAAACAGTTTGCTGATTTTGTGTGTTGGAAATATTACGGATTTCGTTTATAAACTTTAGTCCGCTTGTAAATTCTTTATTAAAAATCTCCGTCATCAAATTACTTATGCAATGATTTGCAAGCAGAATCTGCCCGTCATTTCTGCAAAATAAAATTCCTGTATTGAGTGCGTCTATTGATTCCTTTACAGAAAGCGGAGTTATAGTGTTTCGTTTTAATTTACTTGCTTTTAATATTAAATGTACACTTCTCATAATAAACATTATCAGTGCAGTAAAAAGAATAACTGTAAATGTACCGTTTGCAAGATGATTCGCAAATGGCAGCAATGGCAGAGCAAAGCATATTGATAATGTTATGTGTGCTTGCTTTAAATAAACAGCAGTTGCAATAAACATAATTAAAAACAAAATGGATGCTATGTACCCAACAGCTAAATATTGTTCGGGATAATAAATTGATATATTAGTTTGGTAATAAATGCAGGAATATATATAACCATAAATAAATTGCAGCAGTATTACGGAAAATTCAAATGATAGTTCGCAAACATATTTAAAACCTTTTGCTCCACTGTTAAATTTGTATATAAATGCAAAGCATTGCATACAAATGCCTGCAATTATCAAGATACAAACTAAAACTCGCACAAATTCAGGATAAAAATAAATGTAATTCATTGCTTTTCACCACCCTTAAGCAAAAGCCAAATGCCAAGGTTATCGTCATCATTTTGCTCGATGATTTTACCACCCGATTTTTCAAGTGAAATCATAAATTTTTTGTCAAAAATATTACTGTTGATTTTCGTTGAGCTAATCACCTTTATAGAAATTTCCTTATCGGATATTTCTGTGCGAGCAAATATGTATTCGCATTTTGTTTGTGTTGCTTCGTCAAGAATGTTGTACATAAACTCATACATAAGATTTGCGTGTTCAATGTCAAGCTTTTTATTGCCGTTATTGGTGCAGAGCAGCTTTACTTTGGAATATTCTGCAAAGCTTCCGAGTTCGTCTATATACATACTTAGTTCATCAGAGGAAAAATATTTTTCCTCAAGAGCAATAAAAAACATATTACACCTGCGTTTTATGTAGCACAAAAGTAATGCGGCTTTGACAGTAAGCAGGGAATTATTGTTTTGATTTTTCATCTTTTCAGGTAAAAGGGAAAGCAACTTGAGTTTATCGGAAATTTCACTCTCAAGACTGTTGCAAATGTCTATTTTTTCCTCGTTTTGTAAGTATTTTCGCCTTGCTTTTTCTTCTTTTCTGATTAAGGCATTGGTTGCCCTTAGCTTTTCTACAGTAGTTTTAGTATTTGAATACATTTTGTTCAGCTGAGAAATATCGTCCTGCCAAACAACATATCCGCCGGAAATTTTCTTGCTGAAAAGCAGTGTGTTCTCATCAAGTTTTATTGGATTTTTACCGTTAATAATGCTGTCTTTTTGTTTATCGGTAAGGCAGTAGTCGAAATTTGCGGTAATTTCTTTTTCAAAATAATTGTTGAGAATTTCCATTTTAAGCGGTGAATTTTTAAAAAGATTTTTGTATTTTGTGTTGGTGGGAATAAGACTGCTGCGCAAGCATACTTCCATAAATGCGAGGATAATAAATGTGATAACTACCGTCATATCACCCTCAAAGGCAAACGGCAGACGCATTACATAGGCAACAGTATATAAAAAAATCAAAAGGAAAAAAGTAACAGGGTAAAAAATATTTAGCTTATTCGGACTTTTTATACTGCGTACTATAAGCCACAACAATACAATGAAAGTTTGTAATCCAATGCACAGCATAGATAAATAATATACAATGCCGTAGGTGTATTCAGAGGAACCGTTTTCAATTCCGTTATAAAACGAAAAAGCAAGCTGATGGTAGTCATTTGTGAATATCAGACATAGCAGAAATAGTTCAACCACTATAAAAGGCAGAATCCGCAGCGGTATGATTTTGTTGCTGCTTGGTTTGTCTGTTACGCTTGTTAAATATAACAGACCTGTTGCTATACCGAATTGAAAAAGATAGTAGCTGTACCAAAGCTGTCTTTCAATCATCGGAGAATTAATTTGCCACTTAATGCACCTTGCTGTAAGCCATAGAATAAGCATTGAACCGATAATAATAAAAGATAATTTAACCCTTTTGTTAATTACTCTCAAGCCAAGCACAGCTATCCACAGCACTGTTAATGTAATGAAAAATACTGCTGACAAAATATGCTCTTGTCCGTCTGCTGTTGAATATCTGCGTTGCTCAAAAACTGTTCTCCTCATCTTTTTAATAACATTTGTTGATTGCTCGTTAAAGTGCCGGTAATCGGTATAAATAACAGCGTTAGAATATTTTTCTTGGGTAGGATACAGGGGAGATGCGTTGTTATATGTTCGCAAGTCATTTTGATTTATATTATTGCAGAGATTGTTTTCAAAACATAGTGGGTATGGTGAAAGTATTCCTTGCACAAAAGAAAGAGTACCATCATTTGGAATAATAATGTCTATATTTTTGTTACCTCGTTTTAGTTTAACAGCCTGTGTATCGGTGCAGATCCATATTGGAAGTTCAGTATTGCTGTTGCTGAGTCTGCCGTTTCTTTCCATTTCTTTCAGGTAATTAATGGCATCGTCAAGACGGTAATTTTCTTTTTTAAGCGAATAGCCGATTGATGCGGTAATGTAATTATAATAATCTGAATCTATATAGATTTTTTCTTCAACACCTGCAAGAGAATTAAAGCTGTTTATGTTTTCTTTTACTTTGCCTGTGTCAACTGCTATTACTATCGTTGTGATATAATGTGGATACCAATAATAATGCCTGCCACTATCTATAAGGCTTTTTGCAAGCAGTTCATCAGCTTGAGCAGCATAACCGTTATTGAGATTATCTACTGCCGAACTTTCGGATATAACTAAATTATATTCATCATTATCGCATTTTAATGCATTAAAGTAATCCTTGTTATTGACTGAAATGGTTTTTATATGGTTCATACAACCGTTAAAAAGAGTACAAAGCAAAATTAAGAGCATAACCAAAATTGAAATTTTAATCTTTTTGTGCATTACTTCACCGCCTTTTAGCTTTAAATTAATTTTATTGTATGCAAAATTTGAAAGTTACATTATTATGAATATTCTAAAATTGTAACATAAAATTTCGTATAAGACAAATTTAAAAAATAAAAAATAAAAACCTTAGCAAGCGGTGGCAAAAAACCACCGCTTGTTTATTGTTTATATAAAATAATTCATATTTTGCTTTGCAATTGCATAATATTGAGATGTAAAAGATTTGCGGTAAACAGATGCGAAAAAGTATTAAAAAGAATATATCAATTTACCGAATTAAGTAATATAAAATTTGTCAATTTAACGAAATTAGTGTTGAATTATTTTAAATTTATTAAACTTATTGACTTTTTAATATAAAAGTAGTAAACTAATAATCAGTTAGCGAGCGCTAACTTTTTTGTACTGTCAAAGTTAGTTAGCACTAATGTTGTATAGCGAGGATGGTGAGCTTATGCCTTTAACATTTGCCGATCCGGGCGTTGAAAACATTATTAAAAAAATCGGAGGTAACTCTGAGGTTCGTGCACATCTTGAAAACTTGGGTTTTGTTGTTGGCGGCACAGTTACAGTTGTTTCTTCAATGGCTGGTAACCTTATTGTTAATGTAAAAGGAGCACGAGTTGCAATCAGCCGTGAAATGGCAAGCAAAATTATGATTTAATGGAGGTACAATATGAGAACTCTGAGAGAAGCAAAAATCGGAGAAACCGTAAAAGTTGCAAAACTTAACGGTGCGGGCGCTATTAAGCGCAGAATTATGGATATGGGTATTACAAAGGGCGTTGAAATTTATATCCGTAAAGTTGCGCCGCTCGGTGATCCTATTGAAGTTACAGTAAGAGGTTATGAACTTTCTTTGCGTAAAGCCGATGCTGAAATGATTGAACTTGTTTAAGTTAAATACGGGGTTTATCCCCGATATTTTTAAATTCTAAGTTAGTCTAAAATAACTAAATTTATGAGAGGAAGACACTAATGGGTATTAAAATTGCACTTGCAGGTAATCCTAACTGCGGTAAAACAACCCTTTTTAACGCTCTTACAGGTTCAAACCAGTTTGTTGGTAACTGGCCGGGCGTTACCGTTGAGAAGAAAGAGGGTAAGCTCAAAAAGCACAACGATGTTGTAATTATGGACTTGCCGGGTATTTACTCACTTTCTCCTTACACACTTGAAGAAGTAGTTGCTCGTAACTACCTTATCGAGCAAAGACCTGACGCAATCCTTAACATTGTTGACGGTACTAACCTTGAGCGTAACCTTTACCTTACAACACAGCTTACAGAGCTCGGTATCCCGGTTGTTGTTGCCATTAATATGATGGATGTTGTAAAGAAGAGCGGAGATAAGATTGACACTTCGGCACTTGCTAAAGAGCTTGGCTGTAAGGTTGTTGAAATTTCTGCTTTGAAGGGCACAGGTATTATGGAAGCGGCAGAGGCTGCAATTGATGCTGCCGAGAACACAAAAACTGTTCCAATGCACACATTCAACGGTGTTGTTGAGCACGCTATTGCTCATATTGAAGAGGCAGTAGTTCACGAAATGCCCGAAGAACAGCAGAGATGGTACGCTATCAAGGTATTTGAGCGTGATGATAAGGTTATGGAAAAGCTTAACCTTAGCGATGAAATTAAAAAGCATGTTGAAACTGACATTGAAAATGCCGAAAAAGAGCTTGACGATGACAGCGAAAGCATTATTACAAACGAAAGATATATTTACATAGCTACTATTATTAAGACTTGTTATAAAAAGAAGAGCAAGGGCAACCTTTCAACATCAGATAAGATTGATAAGGTTGTTACAAACCGTTGGCTTGGCCTTCCGATTTTTGCCGTAATTATGTTCCTTGTTTACTTCATTTCAATGCAGACTGTAGGTTCAATGGCAACAGACTGGGCAAATGACGGATTGTTCGGTGACGGTTGGCATTTGTTCGGTATAGGTACTTCACAGGCAGAAGAGGCAGAAGAAACTTACGGCGATTCAGATGCAATCATTGAAGCTTTCAATGAAGAATACGGTAATGACGATATTGCAGCTGCAATTGATCTTGAAGATGAAAATTATTCTGAAGATGCTGCTAAAGCTGCTCTTTCACAGCTCGTTACTTTAACTCCTGCAGACGCAAGCGTTACTTATTCTGTAGAAGACGAAGAAACACTTGAAGTAACAGAAACTCCTGATACAACTAAGGCTCAGTTACAGGAAGCTGTTGATAATTATCTTGATACAAATTATAAGGAAGGCTATGGCGCTCCTGATGCAAGCACATACGGTGTATGGGTTCCGGGTATTCCTGTTCTTATCGGTGACGGTCTTGACGCTATCAACTGTGCAGATTGGCTTAACGGACTTATTCTTGACGGTATCGTAGCCGGTGTTGGTGCGGTTCTTGGCTTCGTTCCACAGATGCTTGTACTTTTCTTACTCCTTGCTTTCCTTGAAAGCTGCGGTTATATGGCTCGTATCGCATTCGTACTTGACCGTGTATTCCGTAAGTTCGGCCTTTCAGGTAAATCATTTATTCCAATGCTTGTCGGTACAGGCTGCGGCGTTCCGGGTATCATGGCTTCTCGTACAATTGAAAACGAGCGTGACCGTCGTATGACAATTATGACAACAACATTTATTCCTTGCGGTGCTAAGATGCCGTTTATCGCTATGATCGCAGGTGCTATTTTCGGTGGTTCACCGTGGATTGCTACATCAGCTTACTTCATCGGTATGGCTGCAATCGTAGTTTCGGGTATTATGCTTAAGAAGACAAAGATCTTCTCAGGCGATCCTGCTCCGTTCGTTATGGAACTTCCCGCTTACCATCTCCCGACAGTAAGCAACCTTCTCCGTTCAATGTGGGAGCGTGGCTGGTCATTTATCAAAAAGGCCGGTACAATCATTCTTCTTTCAACAATCATTGTTTGGTTTACAACATACTTCGGATTTGTTGACGGTCAGTTCCAGATGCTTTCAGAGGATCAGATCAGCAATTCAATTCTTGCCGCTATCGGTAACTGCATTGCTTGGATCTTTACTCCGCTTGGTTGGGGCAATTGGCAGGCAGCCGTTGCATCGGTTACAGGTCTTGTTGCTAAAGAGAATATCGTTGGTACAATGGGTATTCTTTATCCGGGCGGATGGTCAGAAATCGGCGGTGCTTTCACAGCAATCAGCGGTTTCTCATTCCTCGTATTCAACCTCCTTTGTGCTCCTTGCTTCGCAGCTATCGGTGCTATGAAGAGAGAAATGAATAATGCTAAGTGGACCTGTTTTGCAGTAGCTTACCAGTGTGTATTTGCTTATGCAATCGCTCTTATGATTAATCAGTTTGGCGGACTCTTTACAGGTAATGTAAATGTTATCGGTCTTATTTTCGCTGTATTGGTACTTGCATTTATGATTTATATGCTCGTAAGACCATACAAAGAGGCTAATACATTAAAAACTTCTGTAAAGGTAAAATAATTTAGATTTTGATAGAGGAGGATGTATATGCTTACTTTTTTACTTGATAATATTGGTACAATAGTTGTTTTGCTTATAGTTGTTGCTGTAGTTGCCGCAATTATTATCAGCCATTTCAGAGCAAAGAAAAAGGGCAAATCTTCTTGTGGCAGCTGTGGCTGCGGATGTGCATCCTGTGCAATGGCAGGTAAATGCCACTCTAACAACCATAAATAATTATTGCTGACAAAAGCGACCGAGCATTTTAAGTGTTCGGTCGCTTGTTTTGTTTTTTGATTATTTTTCAATAGTTGGGGGTAAATTATGGTTTTACGGAATGATTTATCAAGCAATTTGCTGAATCATAATTAAATATTACAACAAATATTTGGATAACTCCTTATAAATAAAACAAGGCTATCGCATTTTAACCTTGCGATAGCCTTTCTTGTATTAATTGATTTTTGGGTTGTTGTTTGAAATATAAATCTGCAATGCGGTTACATCGGAAACCGAAAGTTTCCCGTCTTTGTTCATATCAACGCAGTTAAACAGTTGCTTGTTTGTTTCGTCAATAAAAGCAGAACCGTCGGTGTTTTTGTTGCCTGCAATGTGCATTTGCAAGTATGTAACATCATTTACATCTATAATACCGTCTTGGTTAGCATCGCCTGTGAGAATTATTTCATCTATTGCAATAAATTCAAAATCATTTTCTTTTGCATAAGTTTCTGCATATGTTCCAATGTAGCCGTTTATAGTTAGTATATTACAATTTTCAAATGAATCACGGGCTATAAAACTAACATCTTTAGGAATAATAATGCTTTTTAAATTAGTGCAATTATAAAAAACTTTATTACCTATAGAAGTTACATCTTGCGGTATAGTGATTTTTTGTAATTTATTACAGCCTGCAAAAACTCCATAACCAATATATTGTAAATTATCAGGTAGTTTAACATATGTTAAATTAATACAATTTTCAAATACAGACTTTGCTAAACCTTTTGAAAAGCCATTATCTGAAAGTTTATCCGGAAAATTAACTGTTTCTAAACTCTCACAATTACCAAAGGCAAAATCATCAACATAGGATAAACTATCCGGAAGATCTATTCTTTTTAATGATAAACAATTTCCAAATGCTCCTACCAAAATTTTTGTCAACGAGTTAGATAGTTTAATGGTTTCTAATGATTGACAATTATAATATGCACCGTCATATATTGATAGTATATTGTTTGACATTTCAATATTTTTAATACTTATATTGTTTTCAAATGCACCTTTGCCTATACTCGTAACCTTTTTTCCGTCAATTTCATCAGGAATAGTTACATCACTATCATTACCCACATACTCGGATATTTCTACAGTACCGTTATCAAGTAATGAATACTCATAATCTCCACTTGTCAAATAATCTGATGATAAAACCGAGTTATTACTTTCAATCACTGCCGCACTTACAGGCAGTACGGAAAATGCACTTGTCATCATAAGTGCAGACAGTATTACGGCTGTTAATCTTTTAACTTTTTTCATTTTTTATCGCTCCTTGCGTTATTTAATTTATTATTCGCAATTGACACTCACTAAATGTCAATTACAGGTGTATTATAGCATAAAATATTCTTATTGACAAGCACTAAATGTCAAAGGAGTATAAAAAATGTTTAAAAATAAAAATGAAAATATGAATAATGTATGCGGAAAGAGGATTGCGGAATTAAGACTTGCATTAAATCCTAAATGCAGTCAAAGACAGCTTGCTGAAAAATTGCAGCTTTTTGGATTGGATTTAGACAAAAATGCAATTCAAAGAATAGAATGCGGAAAAAGATTTATAACAGATATAGAAATAGTGGCTTTTTGCAAGGTATTTGAAATTCAGCCTAATGATATTTTTGCTATGGTATAAAATTAAAAGTCTGATATAAATATTATGATACTTGTATTGGAGTGTTGGTATGTTAAGCAAAAGAATTCGTGAATTAAGGTTTTCGCTCGGACTGAATCAGGTGCAATTCGGACAGGCTCTTAATGTAACAAAGCAGACTATCAGTAATTGGGAAAACGACAATATTCAGCCGTCTGTGGAAATGCTTATTAAAATAGTAAATACCTATTCAGTAAGTGCCGATTATTTGCTTGGTATTAACGAGAGGGAAACCGTTGATGTTTCGGGGTTATCTCAAGAGCAGATTGCTCATATACAAATGATAATTGACGATATTAGAAATAAATAATTATTCAAGCAAAAAATCAGCCTGATTTCGTATGAAGTCAGGCTGATTTTATATCTGTTAAATTTTAATTCCTTTAAATGAAATATGAAATTACTTATTCTCCTCATTATACTTAAGCTGATTGTAAATCATATTGGCGCACATATAAACATTGCCGCCGCCCATTGTGAGAATGAGGTCGCCCTCTTTTGCGTTTTTGCATACATAGTCTGTAATTTCTTCAAAAGTGTCAAGGCAAACCGAGTTTGGTACTTTTGCGCCGAGGTCGGTTGAGTAAATATTATATGTGTTTGTTTCTCTTACAGGGAGAATTTCAGAAATAATCGCAACATCCGGAATCTTAAGAGCCTCTGCAAAATCATCAAGAAGAAGTGCTGTTCTTGAGAAAGTATGCGGCTGGAAAATCGCCCATACTTTTTTAAAGCCCATATTCATTGCGGCATTGAGTGTTGCGGTAAGCTCTGTCGGGTGGTGAGCAAAATCGTCTGCCACTGTAATTCCCTCGGGTGTACCGAGAATTTCAAAACGGCGGTGAACACCTCCGAATTTGTGGAGATTTTCGGCGATTTCCTTAGGTGTTGCACCAAGGTAATGTGCGGTAGCCGCTGCGGCAAGTGCATTATAAATGTTATGCTTGCCCGGAACAATCAACTTAATATTTGTAAGGAGTTCACCCTTGTAATATATGTCAAATTGCTCGTGAACACCCTTGTCTGCAGAAATATTTTCTGCTCTGTAGTCGCAGTTTTCGCCAAAGCCGTAGGTGATTTTTTCAATGTCAACATCGTTTACTGCATCAAGTGTGTTTTGGTCGTCACCGTTGATTACAAGCAAACCTGTAGTCTGTTTTGCAAATTTATTAAATGACTTTTTAATGTTGTCAAGATTTTTAAAGTAGTCGAGGTGGTCGGCATCAATGTTAAGTATAATAGAAATAAACGGATTAAGCTGTAAGAATGTATCAACATACTCGCAAGCCTCGCAAACGATAATGTCGCTCTGACCTACATAGCTGTTGCCGCCGATAAACGGAAGTTTGCCGCCGATAATTGCCGATGGGTCAAAACCGCTGCCGATAAGTACCTGCGAAAGCATGGCTGTGGTTGTGGTCTTGCCGTGAGTACCGGAAACCCCAATACTTCTCTTGTATCTTCTTGTTACAACGCCGAGCATAACGCTTCTTTCAATGCAAGGAATACCCTGTTCAACAGCTGCTTTTCTTTCCGGGTTATCTTCTTTGATAGCGGCAGAATATACCACAAGCTCTGCACCGTCAATGTTCTCTGCACGATGTCCCATATATACGGGAATGCCGTAGCCTTTGATTCTGTCGAGTGTCTCGCCCTCATTCATATCCGAGCCTGAAAGCTGATAGCCCTCGCTGTTTAAAATCTCTGCAAGCGGACACATACCGCTGCCGCCGATGCCGATAAAATGTATCCTTTTTATATTATCAAGTAAAATGTCGTAATTCAAAACACTCATTCTCCATTCACAAAAATTCTATCTTATATTATAAAGCTATAGTCAAAAAAAATAAATACCTTTTTTCAATTTGTAATATATTTTTTCGTATTTTAGTTTTTATATTGCCAATTTATATTAAAAATGTTACAATATAATCGGTGATAATCAGTGAATTTAGTTAAGAATGATATTATAAAATTAAACATAACTTCGGCTACCGCAGAGGGCAGCGGCGTAGGAAAAACAGAGGACGGTATCGCCGTATTTGTTCCGCTTTCCGCAGTTGGCGATGAACTTGAAGTAAGAATATTAAAAACAAAGAAAACTTATGCTTTCGGTAAAATTGAAAATATAATTACTCCGTCTTCCGCAAGAATCGAGGCGGACTGCCCGCAGTTCTCAAAATGTGGTGGCTGTACTTGGCGGCATATTTCTTATGAAGAAGAATTAAAAATAAAATCAATGCGTGTTTACGATGCGGTAACACGAATAGGCGGAATTAAAGACTTTGAATTTAAAGATATTATCAGCTGCGAAAGACCTGACAGATACAGAAATAAGGCGCAATTTCCTATAGGTAGGGCAAAAGACGGAAGTGCGGTGTTCGGATTTTATTCATTTCATACGCACAGAATTATTCCGTGTGATGACTGTTTATTGCAGCCTGAAGTTTTTAATTCTGTAATAGAAATTACAAAAAGATTTATAGATAAAACAAATGCTGATATTTATGACGAAACAACAGGCAAAGGCAGATTAAGACATTTATATATGCGTCTTGGTGAGATTACTGACGAACTTATGGTTTGTTATGTTGTCAACGGCAACGGCTTAAAACAGGAAGACGAACTTGTCAGAATGTTAAAAGACGGCTTGCCTAACCTAAAAAGCGTAATTATTAATTCTAACAGAGAAAAAACAAATGTGGTTTTAGGCAAGAAAAATCGTGTTGCATACGGCAGTGACCACATTACCGATGTTTTATGCGGACTTAAATTTAAAATATCACCGTTCTCATTTTGGCAGGTGAATAGGGCACAAGCGGAAAAACTTTACGGTAAGGCAAAGGAATACGCAAACCTGCAAAACGACGAAATTCTGCTTGATTTATACTGCGGAACAGGTACAATAGGACTTACAATGGCAGAAAACTGCAAAACACTTGTCGGTGCGGAAATTGTCGAGGATGCTATAAAGAATGCAAACGAAAGCGCAAAAGCAAATGGCATAGAGAACGCAAGATTTATTTGTGCCGACGCATCAAAGGCAGCGGCTCAACTTAAAGCAGAGGGACTTCAACCTGATGTCGTAGTGCTTGACCCGCCAAGAAAAGGCTGCGGCGAAGATGTAATTTTGACCGTAGCACAAATGTCACCGAAACGAGTTGTGTATGTGTCTTGTGATCCCGCAACCCTTGCAAGAGATTTAGAAATTTTCGAGTCAAACGGCTATAAAACCAAAGAAGTAACACCTTGCGATATGTTCCCAAGAACAGCGCACGTGGAGACGGTTGTACTGCTTTCCCACAAAAAGCCAGACGGACATATCAACATAAAAGTTGAGTTTGGCGAAGGTGAGGGAAAAGTTCCGCTTGATAATATCGCTAAAAGAGCCGAAGAGTACAAGCCCAAGGAACGAGTGACCTACAAAATGATAAAGGAGTACATAGAAGCTAAATACGGCTTCAAAGTACATACCGCATATATCGCAGAGGTAAAGAGAGATTTAGGATTGCCGATGTATGATGCTCCTAATGCGGTAGAAGAATTGAAACAGCCCAGGAAGCATCCGACAGCGGAGAAAGTGGAAGCGATAAAGGATGCATTGAAGCATTTTAAAATAATCTAAATATAAATATCGGATACCATTTTATAGCCGTTTGTTCAGTTTTTGAGTAGGCGGCTATTTGGATTTTTAGAACTATCGAAAAAGAAGAAAAGATTGTATAATATATGTGGAGCAAGTGAAAATGTGTAAAAAAGCTATCTTTATATTATAGAGGAGAATGTAGAGTAAATATGGGATTTTCAAAAAATGATTTTGAAAAAGTAGATTTGCGGATTAAAAAAATAACAGAACAGACTGTTGAGCAAATAGAAATAGATTCAGAATTACCTCCAACAATAGAGCAATTGGAAGATAATAATAGAACCTACTCCATCATGGCAGCCATACTATTTATTGATATTCGTAAGTCAACATACTTAACAGAAAATAGCCAAGCAAAAAGTATGGTTAAAATATATCGCTCATTTATGAGAATGGCAGTTGATTGTGTTAGAAAAAATGGAGGAGTTACAAGACAATTTCTGGGTGACAGAATTATGGGCGTATTTATTGACTCTGCTGATAAAAACGGGAATATCGTGGACAGTGCAGCAGATAAAGCAATTAATGCGGCAAGAAGTTTAAAGACTGTGATTGATTATAGCTTGAATAAATATTTGAAAACTAATGTTAATGGGAAAGTTATTGAATGTGGTATTGGAATTGATTATGGAAAGGTTCTTGTAACTCAGGTTGGTATGTATGGTCTGGAAAGTGATGAAAATAGAGAGAACGAAGTGGATTGTGTATGGGTTGGTAATACAACAAATTATGCAAGCAAATATTCAGATATAGCATCTGGCGGAGAAATATTTATTTCAGATAATGTTTTCAAGCAAATGTCAGATGAGTATAGGGGAGTTTTTGTAAAATCAGCAAAATATAAAGGAACAAAGTTATTCAAAGGCTATGTGACAAAGGATTACTATTTGGAGTTTTCAGAGGATTTAGGAAAATCAATCAAAATAGATGAAGATACAACAGTAGAGTCGGATACATTTGCAGGATTGGCAGATGGCATTAGAGAAATCGATAGATTAAAAAATAGTCTGGTTCAACTAGAACGGGAATTAGCTATTTTAGAAGAAAGATTGAAGAAAGAAAATGATGAATTAAAGAGAAGGTTTTCGAATGAAAATAACGAAAAAATAAAGGCGATAAATGAAAGGGAAAAAGCGGAAGAGCAGCTACAAACGGAAATTGAGACTACATATTCTTTTGTCAAAAAAATAATAAGTGGGTCATTTTGTAGACAACTTGAATATATCGATAATATTGGTATTAATAGATGGTTAGATATAGACGAATTTTATCATGAATTAGGAAAGAAGCAAGGATATAATGAAGATATAATAAATAATAGTGTTTTTGAATTTATTGAGATATATGCTTACTTTGGGCGATATCGTGCGTCATATAGATATATGGTTAGTATGGCAAAGGAAAATGATACATGGGTATATATAAATGAATCGACTTTTAAATGGGCATGTGAACAGAATCTAGGTTGGCAAGTTATTGATGCAATGGAGAATAGCCTTAAAAATAATAAAATACGATATGAACATATAAAAGATTATGAAGAAAAAATTTGTAAATTGAAGAAAATAAGGGGATTTTAAATTATGGCACAGAATGATAATCAACAGCAGGAAAATAGAGCGTTTAAAAAAGAAGATGCTTATGAAACACTGGGTATCATAAATACATGGATAGGAAATATGGATACCAAGGTTTCGTTTGCATTAGCATTAGCAGGAGTTTTAATAGGTGTTATATTTGAAAAGGGCATGCCCAGTGCATTTGAAAGAATAACAGAGGTATCAAAACTGGCAGAACTATCTGGCGGAGAAATTATAGCAGCCATTCTGGTTGCACTGCTATATTTATCAAGCTTTATTTCTATTTTGTGTTTTATGTTATCTATTATTGCAAGAGTGAAAAATCTTAATAATGCACCATCTATTTTTTTCTTTGGCTCTATTGGAAATATGACATTGGAGAATTATAAGAGTGCCGTAAAAGATATGGACGAAAAAGAAATGATAGATGATTTAGAAGAACAGATACATACAAATTCGAAAATATGTAGTCTAAAAGCAAAATGGTATAACAAAGGGATAAGATTTTTATTGGTCACAGTTGTTCTGTGGTTTGTGTGTATGATTTTCCAGTTGTTATAATAGGAGGTGGGAGTATATGGAATCAAAAAAAGAAAGTTCTTATACATATAAGGTTGAAGATAGTGCAAGTAGAATGGATGATATATTAGATGCAGATGACAATGATTATCAAGACAATGAAAATAGTATACCTGCACGAAATAAATTGACTTATAAAAATGGATATTATGTAAATGTCACAGCACTTTTTATTGATATTGTAGATTCGTCCAAATTAACAGATGGTCATAAAAGACCTACACTAGCCAAAATGTATCGCGCTTTTTTATCAGAATGTGTTGCAATAATGAATTCATGGGAAATGTGTAAAGAAATTAATATAAATGGTGATTGTGTTTGGGGAGTTTTTGATACCCCTTATAAATCGGATGTTGATAATGTCATTTCTGTGGCTGCTCAGTTAAATAGCATGATTAAAATTTTAAATTATAAATTAAAGAAAAAAAAGTATGATATTTTATCAGTCGGGATAGGAATTGATGATGGAAGAGCCTTAATGGTAAAAGCGGGATACTCTGGAAGTGGGATTAATGATGTTATTTGGATGGGAGATGTTGTAAATTCAGCGTGCCATTTATGCAATAAGGCAGGTAGAGATTATAGAAAAGTAATTGTGATTTCAGATGTTGTTTATAATAATTTAAATGAGCATCATCAAAGTTTATTTTCAAGCTATTCTGATGGATGGGTGACTAGGTATGAAGGAGATATTATAAATACCAATATGAATGATTGGTATAATGAGAATTGTAAATAGATGTTGATTTGATACAGTTAAAAAATGGGAGCGTAAGCTGATTTTGTAGCAGTTCTTAAAGCCAGTCCAGGCTGCTATCGCAAATAGGTAGGAGTTCTCTTTCCTTTGAATTGCCACCTTAAAACAGACGACGAAATAGAGTTGATGCGTAATGCTAACCTCTTGGTCAGCCGAACGCTGGCAGAGTTGGCAAAGCATATAGCTCCGGGTTGTACGACGAGCGAGTTGGATCGCCTTGCTGAGACATTCATTCGTGACCATGGCGCAAAGCCGACTTTCAAAGGATTTCCCAATCCTTACGGGCCAGAGTTCCCGGCGTCGATTTGCACTTCTGTCAATGAGGTTGTCGTGCATGGCATTCCTAACGACGAGCCGTTGAAGGATGGAGACATAGTCTCTATCGATTGCGGAGTGGAGCTGGAAGGTTTTAACGGAGATTCTTGCTACACGTTCTGCGTAGGCGAGGTTTCCGAAGAAGTGAAGCTACTTCTGGATACCACCAAGGAAGCTCTCTACAAAGGGATAGAGCAAGCCATCCCCGGTCACCGGATCGGCGACATCGGCGATGCCGTCCAGCGACATTGCCAAGCGAAAGGCTTTGGAGTCGTCCGGGAGTTCGTCGGAAAATACGTCCGCTGATTCCGCGGCCGCCCGGTCCGTGCTGGAGCCGTAACCGCTTCGGACCGCATGGTGTGCTGTTGAAGAACGGCATGTGCATAGCAATCGAACCAATGATTACGCAGGGCAGATATGCCGTAGGGCTTTTGCCGGATCGTTGGGGGGCTGTCACGTTGGATCATAAACCGGCCGCTCACTATGAACACACCATCGCGTTGCATCATGGGAAGGCGGATATCCTTTCGTCGTTTGAAATAATTGAACAAGAATTGAGCAGACAGAATGGCTAAACAAGCAGCAATAGAACAAGATGGAACGATCGTGGAGGCTTTGAGTAATGCGATGTTCCGCGTCGAACTGGAAAATGGACACGAGATAACGGCCCACATTTCCGGGAAGATGCGAATGCATTACATAAAGATTCTGCCCGGTGACAAGGTAAAGGTAGAAATGAGCCCGTACGATCTGTCAAAAGGAAGAATAGTGTTTAGATACAAATAAAAAAGATATATGAAAACGAGAGCATCATTAAAAAAACGCAGCGCAGATTGCAAGATAGTTCGCCGCAAAGGGCGCCTGTTCGTCATTAATAAGAAGAATCCCAAGTTCAAGATGCGCCAAGGTTAAATTAATTCATTCGTAAAAGTAAACGATTATGGCTATAAGAATTGCAGGTGTAGATTTGCCTCAGAACAAGCGGGGCGAAATAGCTTTGACCTATATTTTCGGTATCGGTCGCAGCAGTTCTCTTAAAATCTTGGAGAAAGCAGGCGTCGATAAAGGCATTAAAGTGAAAGATTGGACTGACGACCAGGCTGCCAGCATCCGTGCCGCCATCGCCGACGGGTATAAGGTAGAGGGTGACTTGCGTTCAGAAATCCAGCTGAACATCAAGCGCCTGATGGACATTGGTTGCTACCGTGGTGTCCGCCATCGTATCGGACTTCCGGTTCGTGGCCAAAGCACAAAGAACAATGCCCGTACGAGGAAGGGTAAGAAGAAGACTGTTGCAAACAAGAAGAAAGCTACTAAATAATAAGTAAGGATATGGCAAAGAAATCAGCCGCAACAAAGAAGCGCAACGTAAAAGTTAGTGCGGTCGGTCAGTTGCACGTTCATAGCTCTTTCAATAATATCATCGTATCGTTGGCCAACAATGAGGGACAGATAATCTCTTGGTCTTCAGCCGGCAAGATGGGTTTCCGCGGTTCAAAGAAGAACACTCCCTATGCCGCACAGATGGCAGCTCAGGATTGTGCCAAGGTTGCCTATGATTTGGGCCTGCGCAAGGTGAAAGCCTATGTCAAGGGTCCCGGAAATGGCCGTGAGTCGGCCATCCGTACGGTGCATGGCGCAGGAATCGAGGTGACTGAGATCATCGACGTAACGCCGCTGCCGCATAATGGTTGCCGTCCTCCGAAGAGAAGAAGAGTATAATGTTGAACGTATAAATCAGAAGCAAAATGGCAAGATATATAGGTCCCAAAACTCGAATCGCACGTCGTTTTGGCGAGGCTATCTTCGGCCCCGACAAAGTCCTTTCAAGACGTAACTTCCCTCCCGGACAGCACGGGAACGGCCGTCGTCGCAAGACGTCTGAGTATGGCGTCATGTTGGCAGAAAAGCAGAAGGCAAAATATACTTACGGAGTGCTTGAAAAGCAGTTCCGCAATATGTTTGAGAAGGCTGCACGCATGAGCGGCATTACGGGTGACATCCTGTTGCAG
>ENA-OPCC01000245-OPCC01000245.1-human-gut-metagenome-genome-assembly--contig:-NODE-245-length-29814-cov-3.656003_pt1 | contig 29814 bp, 28 predicted proteins | sample MGYA00241558_ERZ501467 | MGnify/ENA primary metagenome ERZ501467 (study PRJEB25962, sample SAMEA2042620) | human gut metagenome | biome: human gut; feature: human-associated habitat; material: faeces...
AATCATATTTTTTCTGAACAGAGCGTCTTTTTTTCTTACGATGGCGGATATTGGGATCGATCTGATTCAAATAACGGCTCATAAGAAGGGTGTCAATTGTTTCTTTTGAATAAATAGCTCCACTTGGATGCATAACCAGTGCGCCCTTAGCTAGGACCAACGAAGCAAGTCCGTAATCCTGTGTTATAACGATATCTCCTATTTTGCATTCATTATAGATCTGCATATCGGAAGCATCTCTTCCGGGAGCCACCTTCTTAATTTTGCTGTAATCAGAATAAAGCTGGTGCGCTGTATCGCAGAACAACATTACTGGTAAGCCTTTCTCTTCCGCAATTTCTTCAATCTGACGGATTTTTGAACAAGAATCCGCGTCAACAATAATTCTCATTTGTAAAACCTCCTCTTCGAAAATTTTCTTATTGATAGTATCGCAAAAAGAAAAATACTTATATTCTCACGTAGGTGATTTTTTTGCAAAAAAAACACTGCCCATGCATTTTATGGAACAGTGTTTTTCTTTGAATAGGCTGTTATTTTACGTCATTTTGAGCGATCAGTTCATCCAGAGTGGGGTATAATTGATAACATCGACGGATACATTATATCTTCTGTCAATATGTGTTACAGTTGTATTGTGAATATGGCCATGCAGGTGATAAGAACCCACATAAAACCCATTCCATTCCTCGATTGGATAATGGAACAGAACAACTTTACGTTCATTATCTCTCACTTCTGCATATGGACGGCACCATAAAAAAGCGCTGGAGAAGTCCCGATTATGGATATTCTTGAAATCATGATTCCCGGTAACGAGGTATTTTTTGCCTGGAAGAGCCATAAGAAATTTTCCAATTTCCTTTTCATGATACATGCCAACATCACCAAGAATATATACTTCATCACAAGGACCAATACCTTTTTTCTTCCAATTTTGGAAAATAGTCCGGTGCATGTCATCGATTGTTGCAAATGGGCGACTGCATTTTTGAAGAATCGCCGGGTGAAACAAATGTAAATCACTAATATAATATTTCATAAAAATCTCCTTTAATCAAATTAGACTGTTACTAATCTGACACACAATATAAAATAATTTTATCATATAATATTAAAAATTACAAAAAAAAGAATATTTTAACAAAAACTCTGTGCTAGAAAGTCTTTTCAAATCCGTAAAATTATAATTACTAAAAGAATCTTTAACTAAAGAATTCAAATAAACAACATCATCCATTTTCAAATCAATTTTCTCATAAAAATATTTAAATGAAACCACAAAAGATGAACCAACCAACATCACAACTAACACTAATTTTAAAGCCTGCTTTCTAAATCCATTTCTTAATTTTACCCTTTTCATATTCATCACACCTCCATTATACACCAACACAATAGAAAAATTTGTCGAATTAAATACTTTAAAGTTAATTTATTTTAGTATATAATATTATTAGGTGAACAAAATGGATAATTTAATAAATTATGTTAAAGAAAATGGTTACAAAACTTTCAAAGAACTAAAATTCAATGAAGTTGATGCTGCCATTTATTGCGTACTTAGTTACATTAACTTTGATGGAATAAAAATTAAAAACATCAAAATAAAAGACTTATATGAAATATACAAAACTAGATTTACTTTAAAAGAAAAAGATAAATTTAATCAAAAAAATAGAGAATTATTTTCTATCATTTCAAAAAGCATCAGATACAAAGACAACTTCATCACTGATTATGAAAAAAAAATCAACAAAATTACTCAATTTCAAGCATTAGCAATCAAAGTTCCTCATCACTTTAAATTTATTGCATTCGAAGGAACAGATGACTTACTCATAGGTTGGGAAGAAGATTTTAAAATGAGTTACCTATACCCAGTTCCAGCAGAAGTACATGCCACAAACTTTTTAAGTAGAAATATTAAACTTAATGATTATGTTGTATATGTTGCAGGTCACTCCAAAGGTGGAAGACTTGCCTTAACATCAAGTATGGAACAAACACCATTTAAAAAATTCCAAATTGAATGCATCTTTAACTTTGATGGACCAGGGATAATACCAGAATTAATAAATACAAAAAAATATCACAGCATATTAAAAAAGGTTCGAAACTACTACCCTGAAGAAAGCATCGTAGGTATGATTCTAGAATCCCAAGGAAAAAAAACAATAATAAAAAGCGATGGTTTCAAAATATATCAACATAGCATTCACACCTGGCTTATAAACAAAACTGAATTTCAAAAAGGAACATTAAGCAAAGAATCAAAAGAATTTCATCTAAAAATAGAAAATGTCATAAACAAATTTACCATCGAAGAAAGAAAATACTTTACAACGACATTCTTTAATCTTTTATACACATCAGGTTATACATTAAAAAGTGAACTTAAAGAAATTAGTCTAACAAGAATGAAAAATTTAATCAAAGAAACAACCAACTTAAATGAAAAAGAAAGAAAAATTCTCTTAGAAATGTTTAAAACAATCACCAAAAATACTACTTTCGAAGAAGAAAACAAGAAAAAAAGTTAAATAATGTAAATAACACTTGATAAAATTACAAATATTTGTTAAAATTAATAAGAAACAAGGAAGGAGCAAAGATTTATGCCAAACATTAAAAGTTCTAAAAAGGCAGTTAAAGTAATTGCTAAAAAAACTGAAAATAATCATGAACTAAAGATGCGTGTTCAAAACCTTATTAAGAACTGCGAAAAAGCTATTGCTTCAAATAATATCGAAGAAGCAAACAAATTAAATAAAGATATTCAAAAATATACTGATAAAGCAGTTAGTAAAGGTTTAATCAAGAAAAATACAGCAGATAGAGAAAAATCTAGATTGACACAAAAAATAAAAAATATGAAGTAACGATTTGTTTACTTTATTTTTTTTGATATAATATATATGAGGGTGATAAATTTGAAAAAATTAATTGTGCCAATCATCAGTGCACTTATAACTGTAACAACTATTATTAACATAAATCCAATCGCAGATAAATTAACAAATATAATTACTAATGAACCAACCATAGTTATTAAGCCAACAAATAAATATACTAAAAACAAAAAGTATTTATTTGTTGAAAATACAAAGGACTTTATTCCCTACTCATATAAAGATTTATTAAACATATACTATAGCGTCATAGATAATGGATGGAAACAATTTACATTTTATTGTCCAACAGAATATCAAAACTGTATAGATGATGCCACTAAAATAAGTTCAGATGAATTAATACTAACGCACTTAAATAATTATGTTCATCCCCTAAATAGTTTTACAAACATTAAAACAAGTATCAACGACAACGGAGAAATAACGCTTAAAATATTTTACTTATATCAAAAAGAAGAAATAGATAAAATAGAAAATTTAGAAGAGAAGAATAAGGAGTTAAAAACTGAGTTAACAAAGGTAACAGTAGAATTAGAAAAAAGAGCTATAGAATTACACGAAACAAGACAAAAGTATGGAATAGAATTAGAAACTAAAATAAATAGTGAACTTGCAGATTTAGAAATGCCTAATGCAAAATTTAAGGTAAACATAGAGAATACAAATTTTAATAAAGATGGAACTGATGAAATAGAATTTTTGATAACAACTAATAAAGGAGAAGATTTTAAACCGTTAATAAAAACTGCGTCTGGTGGTGAGATGTCTAGAATAATGTTAGCTATAAAAACAGTGTTATCAGATGTGGATGAAGTGCCTATTTTAATATTTGATGAAATAGATACAGGTATTAGTGGAAAAGCAGGAAATGCAGTTGGAGAAAAATTAAAAACAATTTCAAAAAATCATCAAGTTATAATAGTTACACATTTAGCTAGTATTGCAGCGAAAGGAGACTCTAACTATTATATTTATAAAGAAGTAGAGGGAGATAATACTAAAACAAGAATAAAAAATTTAAATGAACAAGAAGTTATAGAAGAAATAGCAAGAATTGCAAGTGGAATTGTATCAGAGATATCATTAAAACATGCAATGGAATTAAGAGCAGCAGTTTAAATAAATGGACTAATATATGTAAAAAGAAGTGGACTAAATTAAATTTATCCACTTCTTTGGCATAATGATACTATTTTAATTCTACAATTGTAACACCCATTTCACCTTCTCCGAAAGTACCAAGTCTAAATGATTTAACATGAGGATGTTTTTTTAAAAAAGCATGAATACCAGTACGTAATTTACCAGTACCTTTTCCATGTACAATTCTAACAGTTTTTAATTTTGCTAAACTGCAATCATCCAAATATTTATCAATAACGAAAATTGCTTCATCAACTGTTTGTCCTATTACATTAATTTCTGGAGATATATTTTTTGATTTTGACATACCAGAGAAAGCTTTGGAAGGTGTTTTATTTGTACTCTGCTTTTTATTTGCAATAGAAATATCTGTAACAGGAACAAATGATTTCATATTACCACATTGTACTTGTACTTCATTATTTTTGTTTGGTAATGATAGTAAAGTACCATTATTCATAAATTTATTTATATATATATCCATTCCAACTTTTAGTTGGTTTACATTTAAGTTACTAGAAGATGAGTTGCTTATTTTATTAGAAGAAACCTTTTTTATAGAATCTGTTAATTTATTTCTATAATTATCTAAATCTTTTAAAGAATTAGAAGTGTTTTCGATTTTTCTCATTTGACGTATTATATTAGTTGCTTCATCTTTTGCTGAATATAATATTTCACGAGCTTCCAACTTAGCTTTATTGATAATTTCGTTTTGTTTGTTTTGAACATTAGAATAATCTTTTTCTAAATCTTCTTGTAATTGTGAAATTTTAGCCAATCTTTGTTCAATTTCATTTTTCTCGTTTTCAATTTTTTGTTTATTATCATAAATGTTTTTTAATAAATCTTCAACATGAATAGTATCAGTATCTAAGAACTCATTAGCTCTTTGTAATATATCATCAGAAAGACCAAGTTTTTTACTGATAGCGAAGGCATTACTTTTACCAGGCACACCGATTAAAAGTTTATAAGTAGGGGAAAGTGTGTCTATATCGAATTCTTGGCTTGCATTTTCAAAACCAGCATGTGTTAAAGCATAGTTTTTTATTTCTGGATAATGTGTTGTAGCAAGTGTTAATATTCCTCTATTATATAGAGCTTCTAGTATACTGATTGCTAAGCTACTTCCTTCAATTGGATCAGTTCCAGAACCAAGTTCATCAACTAAAACTAAACTATCTGCTGTAGAATTTTTTAGTATTTCTATAATATTTAGCATATGTGAAGAAAAAGTACTTAAAGATTCTTGAATGCTTTGTTCATCACCAATATCCGCAAAAACATTATCAAATACAAAAACACTACTATTTTCATTAGCTGGAATATTTAATCCAGACATAGCCATTAATGTTATTAAACCAACTGTTTTTAAAGTTACAGTTTTACCACCAGTATTAGGACCAGTAATTACAAGTGTATTAAAATTAATTCCTAAATTTATATTAATTGGAACTACAGCCTCCTTATTTATTAAAGGATGTCTAGCTTTTATCAAATTTATTTGCTTATCATCATTCAAAATAGGTCTTGTAGCATCTAAATATATAGAATAATTTGCTTTAGCAAAAATAAAATCAAGTAATCCTATAATTCTAAGGTTATTCTCTAATTGCTCTAAAATTTCAAAAAGCGAGTTTGTAAATTTTGCTAAAATTTTTTCTATCTCTAAGTTTTCTTCTACAGTTAAATTGGCAATTTTACTATTTAATTCAAAAATAGAAACAGGTTCTATAAAAACAGTGGAACCACTATTTGACATATCATGAATAAATCCTTTTATATTATTTCTGTATTCTTCTTTTACAGGTATAACATACCTATCATTTTTTATAGTTATAACAGGTTCCTGAAGATATTTAGAATAACTTGAAGAAGATATATAGTGATTTAATTTGTTTTTTATTTCTTGTTCAATTTTTCTCTTAGTTGTTCTAATATTAAATAAATTAGTGGATGCTCTATCATCAACATTATAATCATCAATAATTGCAGAAAAAATGCTATCTTCGATATCTTTATTAGTGTATAAATTATCAAAATAGTTATATAAGCTATTAAATTCAGTTAAGTTGATAAGTTCATCAGAAAAAAAGTAATCCTTTAAATCTTTTGCTAATCTTAAAAATTTTCCGATATTTAGTACATTTGCAATTGATAATATCTTATTACTTTTTAATGTTTTTAAACAAATTTCGATTTCTTCTGATAATTCATAAATAGGAATATTGCCTTTTTTATATTTAAAAATAACAGCTTCATTTGTTTCATTTAAAGCTTTTATAACTTTATTTTTATCATTAAAAGGATATAAATTAGTACAGTATTTTTTTCCAATAAACGTTTTAGAAAAAGTTGCTAAATTTTCTGTAACTTTGTTAAATTCTAATTTTTCTAAATATTTGCTAAACATATGAAAACTCCTTTATATTAAATTGTATTTTTCAAAAATTGATTTAATCATATGTGTATCTAAACCTACAATCGAATTATAATCGCCATCATAGCCTTTTAAATAAACTTTTCCTATACCTTGCACAGCATATGCTCCAGCTTTATCCATAGGTTCTTTTGTATCAACATAAGAGCAAATATCGTAATAAGACATATTTTTAAAATAAACGGTTGATTTATTAACTCTTGTTTCAAAAATTATTGAGTGTTCTTTTTTTATAATTACAGTTGTACCTGTATAGATATCATGCGAGTTTCCTTGTAATAGTTTTAAAATACGAATAGCATCATCTCTATCTTTTGGTTTGCCTAAAATAATATTACCAAAAGAAACTAATGTATCAGAACCAATTACAGTATATTCATTATTTTCTTTATATTTATCTATAAAAATTGAATAAGCTTTTTCATATGATAATTTTTCTGCTAATTTTTGAGGATTAAGTTCAAGCTTTTTCAATTTATTTTCATCAATATCACTTGGAATAATATCAAAATTACTTATTATTGTTGATAATAATTGTTTTCTTCTAGGAGAAGAAGAAGCTAAAATAAATTCCATAACAAAACCTCCTATAATCCTACGTATTATAACATTTTTAGTTTTGAAAAATCAATATTGCGTTTAGAGTTTTGCTATGATAAAATAAATAAAGTTAAAAACGGAGGAATTGTATGGAAGATAGACAGCAAAACATAAGAAATTTCAGCATAATTGCACATATAGACCATGGTAAATCAACATTAGCAGATAGAATGATAGAAATGACAGGAGTTCTTTCAAAAAGAGAAATGGAATCTCAAGTATTAGATAATATGGAGATAGAAAGAGAACGTGGAATAACAATAAAATCACAATCTGTAAGAATGATTTATAAAGCCAAAGATGGGAAAGAATATATATTTAATTTAATAGATACACCAGGACATGTAGATTTTAATTATGAAGTGTCAAGAAGCTTAGCTGCATGCGAGGGGGCAATATTAGTTGTAGATAGCAGTCAAGGGGTGGAAGCACAAACATTAGCAAATGTTTATTTAGCATTAGATAATAATTTGGAAATTTTACCAGTAATAAATAAAGTAGATTTACCAAATGCTAGACCTGATGAGGTAAAGAAAGAAATAGAGGATATAATAGGAATACCAGCAGAAGATGCACCTTGCATTTCTGCTAAAACAGGTTTAAATGTTGAAGAAGTTTTAGAAAGAATTGTAACAGATATTCCGGCACCATCTGGGGATAAAAATAAACCATTAAAATGTTTAATATTTGATTCTTTTTACGATAATTATAAGGGTGCTGTAAGCTATGTAAGAGTAAGGGATGGAAGAGTAAAAGTAGGTGACGAAATTTTACTAATGTCTTCTAATAAAACTTTTATAGTAACAGAAGTAGGATTTTTTGAACCAGGCAAATATTATCCTTGTAAAGAATTAGTTGCAGGTGACGTAGGATATATTGCAGCAAGTATTAAAAGTTTATCAGATATCAGAGTTGGAGATACAATAACATTAAAAGATAATAAAGCAGAAGAGCCTTTACCTGGATATAAAAAAGTAAATCCAATGGTGTATTGTGGATTATATCCAGTAGATGGTAGTGATTATGAAAATTTAAAAATAGCGTTAGAAAAACTGCAATTAAATGATGCAGCGCTTCAATATGAACCGGAAACTTCTAATGCACTTGGGTTTGGTTTTAGATGTGGATTCCTAGGTTTACTACATTTAGAAATAATAGAGGAAAGATTAGACAAAGAATTTGATTTAAGTTTAATTACAACATCACCTTCAGTTATTTATAAGATTCATAAGACAGACGGAGAAATAATTGAACTATATAACCCAGCAGATCTACCAAAACCACAAGAAATAAGTTATATGGAAGAACCTTTTGTGGAGGCAGAAATATTAACACCGAAAGAATTTGTGGGAAATATAATGGAAATCTGTCAAAATAGAAGAGGTATATATAAAGATATGAAATACCTTGACGAGAACAGGGTTACAATTATATATGAATTACCATTAAATGAAATAATATACGACTTTTTTGATACATTGAAATCAAAAACAAAAGGATATGCTTCATTTGATTATGAATTAAAAGAATACAGAAGGTCTGAATTAGTAAAATTAGACATATATGTAAATGGTGAAAGTGTTGACGCATTAAGTTTTATAGTTCATAAAGATTCTGCCTATGATAGAGGTAGAAAGATGATAGAAAAATTAAAAACAGTTATACCACGCCACTTATTTACAATACCATTACAAGCTGTTATAGGAGGAAAAATAATTGCAAGGGAAACAATCTCAGCAATGAGAAAAGATGTACTTGCTAAATGTTATGGTGGTGATATAACACGTAAAAAGAAACTTCTAGAAAAGCAAAAAAGGGGTAAGAAAAAAATGCGTGAGATAGGTAATGTAGAAATACCACAAGAAGCTTTCTTATCAGTATTAAAATTAGATGAAGAAAAATAATAGGAAGTATAAAAATGAAAAGAATTGTATTATGTGGAAGTAGAACTTTTAAAGATTATATTATACAGATAGGATACAAATTAATAGAAGAAGGATATGAAGTTGTAATTCCTAAAGAGTTTTTTGTACCAATGCCAAAAAGAGAACATTCAATGCTACATTTTTCGGAGATACAAAATGAAAGAACAGATTATGTTTTAGTAATAAATGAAGAGAAAAATGGAAAACCAAATTATGTAGGTGCAAATAGTTTCGCAGAAATAGCAATGGGATTTTATTTTGGAAAAACAGTGTTTTTAAAAAATGATATATATGAGCCTTTTGCAGATGAATTAGTTGGGTGGGGAGTCATACCACTTAAAGGCAATTTAGATGCAATTAAAGAATACAAGTAGTAGGTAGTAATATGGAAATAACCAAAAAAGAATTTATAAATATAAATAATAAATTTGATGAGTATAAAATAAAAGAAGAAAAAGCTTTCGAATATATAGAAGGAAAAGAGAAAATAATTGTATCTGCACCACATAGTGTAAGACAAATCAGAAATGGAAATATAAAAGGCAAAGATTCTTGTACAGGGACAATAGCAATTTTGCTACAGAAACAATTAAATTGTTATTGTTTATACAAAACAAAAAATTGCAATGATGATGCAAATTATGATATAGAAAACAATCCATATAAGGATAAAATAATAGATTTAGTAGAAAAAAACAACATAAATTTTTTGTTGGATATTCATGGGGCAAAAGATGGACAAGGGTTTGATATAGATGTTGGAACAGCAAATTTAAAAAATTTAAACGGACAAAATAAATATCTAAAAGATTTTATAAAAATAGGAGAAAAATATAATTTAAATATCACTATAGATAAAGTTTTTAAAGCAGATACTTTACATACTGTAGCCAATACAATTGCTAGAAAAACAAAAATACCATGTATGCAAATAGAAATTGCAAAAAAATATAGAGATATTGAACAATTTAATAATATTAAAATAATGTTAAATTTTCTTGGGGAATATTTAAGAAATATTTTAGTAGGAGGGCAAAATGAGTGAAAAAGAATATGAAGATCAAGTAGAAGGAAGAAATAGTGTGTTAGAATTACTAGAATCTGGAAAAGATATCAATAAGATATTTATACAAATAGGAGAAAAGCACGGTTCTATTAATAAAATTATTTCAAAAGCTAAAGAGAATAGAATAGTTATAGTACAAGCCGAAAAATCTAAATTAGATAAGATGAGCCAAACTAATAATCATCAAGGAGTTATAGCAATAGTTCCTCCTTTCGAGTATAGCTCAGTAGAAGATATTGTAGAGGAAGCCAAGAAAAGAAATGAACAGCCATTTATTTTAATTTTAGATGGAATAGAAGATCCACACAATTTAGGTTCAATAATTAGAACAGCAGAAACAGCTGGAGTACATGGAATAATAATTCCAAAAAGAAGGGCTGCTGCAGTGAATAGTACAGTTAATAAAGTGTCTGCAGGTGCTGTACAATATATGAAGATTGCACGAGTAAACAACATAAATGAAACGATAAAATATTTAAAAAGTAATGATATATGGATTTGTGGAACAGATATGAATACTAACAAATATTATTACGAAGAAAACTATAATATTCCAATAGCTTTTGTAATTGGAAGCGAAGGGTTTGGAATAAGTAGATTAGTTAAAGAAAATTGTGACTTTTTAGTTAAGATTCCAATGAGCGGAAAAATAAGCTCGTTGAATGCTTCGGTATCAGCTGGAATTGTAATGTATGAAGCAGTTAAACAAAGAAAAAATAAATAAAATACTAAAGATGGGAGGAAAAAGATATGATGGGGAGAAAGAAAAGAATTCTAATTATAGTGCTTTCTATCATAACAGTTTTAATTTTAATAATAGGAGGAGTTTTAATATATTTAAATGTTGCAACAGATGCATTTAAAAGTCCAGATGAATTATTTTATAAATATTTATATCAAAATGGGTCTATAGTAGATGTATTTGATACAGACTTATTAGATAGATATTACCAAAGAATAGAAAATAATGCATACAATGGCACTGGAGAAATAACAATAAAAACAGGAATGAATGATAACTCAGAAAGTGATACAAAAGAATTCGATACTTTAATGAATAATTTAAAACTTTCATATACAACAAAAAGCAATTTGGCAGAGAAAAAACAAGAAACAGAAGCTACTATTGCCTACAATGACCAAGAACAATTTAAGTTCAGTGTAGTGCAAGATAATAATAACTATGGAATAAAGTCCGATGAGGTAGTGTATAAATATTTAAAATTAAAAAATGAAAATTTACGTGATATTTATACAAAATTAGGAGTTCAAGATTTAGAAAGTATACCTAATCAATTTAATAAAATAGATTATAATATCTATAAAAATATGAATGCACAAGACAAAGCTACAATTTTATCAACATATCAAAATGTTTTAAACAAAGGAATCTTAAGCAATCATTATACAAAGCAAGCAAAGGTTAATTTGAACTTTAATGGACAAAGTGTTGTGGCTAATGCGTATTCATTAACTCTAACCGAAGAAGAAATTTCTTCTTTAAAAATAAGTTTATTAGAGACATTAATGACAGATGAATTAACCTTAAAATATTTAGTGCAATTTTTGCAATTAGATAGTTCATATACAGTACAAATAAAACAATCAATACAAGAAGAAATTGATAACTTAAAAAGAGAACAAATTGAGAACAATGAAAATGTTAGAATTACAGTGTACGAAAGCAATATGCAACTTTTAACAACAATAGTTGAAACACCTGAAGCTAATTATACACTAAACAATAATGTTTCTGAAACAAATCAAAAAGTAACTATAGTTAAACAATCAAATGATGGAAACAATATAAATACGACTGTAACATTAGAAAGAAATACAAGTGATAGTAGTAACTCTTTTAAAATGGAACAAATTTCAACAACTGGAGAAACAACTACAGATAGAAATGCAATAACAGTTAACCTAAATGGTAATGTGGATACTGGAAATTTGGAATTAAATGTTAAATTAGAAAATCTTATTGGAAACAAACTAAATGAAATAAATTACACAGATAAAAAGGAATTTTCTTCTAGTGTTGATATAGAAGGATTAAATGATGATAATTCAGTAAGCTTAAATGATATGACATTAGAAGAGATAAATAGTTTGTATAAATCGATTGTGGAGAGAATTCAATATCTATATAATGAAAAATTACCCAATATAGGGTTTGATCCAAATACAATTAATTATCAAGGCACTTTAAAATGGAGTAGAATAGTTGATGCTTTTGATGAAGACGAATTTAAATCTCAAGTACAAAGAGCATTAAATTTGGCTAAAGATGATATGCAAAATAAAGAAGAATATAAAACATTGGTAGAGCAAGCAGAAGGTGATGCGAATAAAATAAAACAAATAAAAGGGCTAGTAACAGTAGAAAGATTAAGAGAAACCGGATTAGATGCAACACTTAATGAGGAGGATAATTCTATTTCGATAAAAACAAACAGTGAATCAGCTCATAAATACGAAATAGATTACGAAAACTTCAAAATATCAAAAATACAGTAATTTAAGTATTGACAAAAAGCAAAAATGCTAGTATACTTATACAGTAACTGAATTTATGCGAAAAATTAAATAGATATATAAATATCTTAAGTCAAAGGAGGGATAAAAATGGCACAACCAAAAAGAAGATGGTCAAAACAAAGAACACATAAAAGAAGATCAACTTGGAAATTAGAAACTCCAAAATTTGCAACATGTGCACATTGCCATGAACCTGTAATGCCACACAGAGTTTGCCCAACATGTGGATATTATAATGGAGAAGAAGTTGTAGTTAAGGAAACTAATACAGCAAATAATTAGAATATAGTAAAAAAATATAAAAGGAGCTAAAGTATTAAGTAATTAATATTTTAGTTTTTTTTTGACTAAAAATAATATAGTTTTTTTATTAAAAATGTGTTAAATGCTAAATTTTTTACATATTGACTTGGCTTAGCAAATAGTATAAAATGAGGACGAGAGGTGAAATTGATGGCAAAACCAATAGTTGCAATAATAGGAAAACCGAATGTTGGAAAATCAACATTTTTTAATTATATAGTGGGAAAAAGAATATCAATCGTAGAAGATACTCCAGGAGTAACAAGAGACAGGGTATATGGCGAAGCAAATTGGAGAGGAAGAGAGTTTACTTTAATAGATACAGGTGGAATTGAGCCAGAATCAAATGACGAAATCTTGGTTCAAATGAGAACACAGGCCAATATTGCTATAGATATAGCTGATGTAATTATTTTTATGACAGATATAAAACAAGGAGTAACAGCAGCAGATGAGGATATAGCAATAATGCTAAAAAAAGCTAGAAAACCAGTAGTCTTAGTCTGTAACAAATCTGACTCTTTTGGAAAAGTAGAAGACGAAATATATGAATTTTATAATCTAGGATTAGGAGATCCATATGCGATTTCCGCAACTAATGCAAAGGGATTGGGAGATGTATTAGATGCTGTATATGAAAATTTCCCAGAAGAAAAAGAAGATGAAGATATAGGAACAGAAATAAAAGTTGCAGTAATAGGAAAACCAAATGTTGGGAAATCATCGCTTATAAATAAAATATTAGGAGAAAACAGAGTTATTGTAAGTAATATTGCAGGAACAACAAGAGATGCTGTAGACTCTTATTTTGAAAATGAGTATGGAAAATATATATTTATAGATACAGCAGGAATTAGAAGAAAATCTAAGGTTAATGAAAATATAGAAAGATATAGTGTAATGCGTTCAAAACTTGCGATAGAACGAGCTGATGTTTGCTTAATACTAATAGATGCAACAGAAGGAGTTACAGACCAAGATGCAAAAATTGCAGGGGAAGCGCACGAGGCTGGCAAAGGCGTAATAATTGTAGTAAATAAATGGGATGCATTAGAAAAAGAAAATGGCACACTAGAAAGATATAAGAAGGAAGTATATGAAAAGCTATCATATTTATCTTATGCTCCAATATTATTTATTTCTGCTAAAACTGGTCAAAGAATAAACAAATTGTTCGAAATGATTAATGTTGTAGCAAATCAAAATGCAATAAGGATACCGACAGCTACATTAAACCAAATAATAAATGAAGCAGTTGCAGTAAGGCAACCGCCTACAGATAGAGGTCGTAGATTAAAAATATTATATGCTACACAAGCTTCTACAAAACCACCAACATTTGTAATCTTTGTAAATGTGAAAAATTTATTTCATTTTTCATATCAAAGATATTTAATGAATCAAATAAGAAATGAATTTGGGCTAATAGGTACGCCAATAAGAATAATTGTACGAGAAAAAGGTAACACAATAGAAACAAAATAGGAGGGAAAGTATATGGAATATATAATAATTGCTATAATAGCTTATCTAATAGGAAGTATTAATTTTTCAATTTTAATTAGTAAGAAAAAGGCTGGTTATGATATTAGACAAAAAGGTAGTGGTAATGCTGGAACTACTAATATGTTAAGAAATTTAGGAAAGAAATATGCTGCAATAACATTAATTTGTGATGTATTAAAAGGTGTTGTTGCAATTGGAATAGCTATAATTGTAGGAAATATTTTAGGAGATACAAATAAAGCTTTACTAGTTCAAATAGCTGGAGTTGCTGTTGTTATAGGTCACACATTCCCAATATTCTTTGGATTTAAGGGAGGAAAAGGTGTTGCAACATCACTTGGAATTTTGCTAATGACAAACTGGCAACTTGGATTAATCTGCTTAGTATTTGCATTAGTATTAATGGCCTTAACAAGAGTTGTTTCTATGGGCTCAATCGCTGCAGCGATATTATACCCTGTTTTAACATTATTTGTTGGAGGAGGACATTATATAGTAGAAAGTACAGGATTAGGAAATGGATATTTTATATATAGTGTAATACTTGCTATAATAGTAATATTTAATCATAGAGAAAATATTAAGAGAATATTAAGCGGAACAGAAAATAAAATCAGTTTTAATAAATAGGAGTGAAACAAATGAAGAAAATTACAATAATAGGAAGTGGAAGCTGGGGAGTAGCTCTAGCAATCCATTTAGCAAAGTTAGGACATAAGATAAAGATATGGTCTTTTTCTAAAGAAGAGGCAGATTTAATAAATAATGAGAAAAAATGCAAATTTTTGCCAAAAGTAACATTACCAGAAGGAATTACATGTTGTATAGATTATAAAGAAGCAATAGAAGGAGCTGAAATAATCTTACATGTTACGCCTTCTAAATTTACTCGTAGTACAGTAAGTGAGTATAAAAAATATGTAACGAACCAACCAATAATTATTTGTTCAAAGGGATTTGAAAGAGAAACATTATTACCATTAGATGAAGTAATAAAACAAGAAATGCCAGAAGCTAAGATTGGAGTATTATCAGGTCCAAGTCATGCAGAAGAAGTTTCAATTGGAATACCAACAGTAATGGTTATAGCATCAAAGGATGATGAACTTTTATTTGATATTCAAAATGCTTTTATGAGTCCAGAATTTAGAATATACACATCACATGATGTTAGAGGTGTAGAAATAGGAGGAGCTTTTAAAAATATTATAGCTTTTTGTGCTGGTGTTGCTGCGGGAATTAATTTAGGAGATAATTCTTTTGCTGCACTTATAACAAGAGGGTTAGGCGAGATTACAAGATTAGGAGTCGCTTTAGGTGGAGAAAAAGACACTTTATATGGTTTAAGTGGCTTAGGAGACTTAATAGTAACTTGTTTAAGTGAACATAGTAGAAATAGGAAAGCTGGAAAACTAATAGGAGAAGGAAAGACAATAGAAGAAGCAAGGAAAGAAGTTGGAATGGTAATAGAAAGTATTGACAATATAGAGGCAGCATATGAACTTTCTAAAATTCATAATATAGAAATGCCAATTGTAGAAGGAGTATATGATATTTTATACAATAATTTAGATCCAAAAGAAGCTGTTACAATGCTTATGACTCGAGATAAGAAATTTGAGTAAAGGAGAAATGAGTATGGATTTTTTTGATAAATTAAGTAAGAAAGCATCAGATACATATAAGGTTACTGCAGAGAAAACAACCAAAATTGCTAAAGAAACAAAATTAAAACTAGAAATAAGCAATTATAAATCAAATATGGAAGACCTTTATAAAATAGTTGGTAAAAAAATATACCAAAAATATGCTGCTCAAGAAGAAATGCAATTAGAAGACATTCAAGATGAATTAAATAAATTAGATACTATTAGTGAAAAAATAGATATAGCTAATAAAGAAATAATGAGTTTAAAAGATAAAATTAAATGTCAAAATTGCAATTATGAAATGAGTGAAGAATACGAATATTGCCCAAAATGTGGAACAAAAATAAAATAGACAAATAATTGGGAGTGAAAAAATGAAATTAGTAATACAAAAAGTAAAAAAAGCAAAAGTAGAAGTTGAAGATAAAACTGTGGGGCAAATAGAAAAAGGTTATATGGTATTATTAGGAGTAAAAAAAGGTGATACCAAAGAAAATGCAGATTATTTAGCAAGAAAACTTTGTAATTTAAGGATATTTGAAGATGAAAATGGAAAAATGAATTTATCAATAAAAGATGTTAATGGCGAATTACTTATTATTTCACAATTTACTTTATATGGAAACACAAAGGATGGTAATAGACCTAGTTTTATAGAAGCAGAGGAACCAGAAAAGGCGAATAGGTTATACGAGTGTTTTATGGCAAAATGCAAAGAAAATGGAATAGAGAAAGTAGAAAAAGGCATTTTTGGAGCACATATGGATGTTTCCTTAGTAAATGATGGACCAAATACAATAATAATGGAAAAATAACTAATATGGAAAACGTTCAAACATGTACTTTATTATTAAGTCAGCGTTATAATCTGTAATATTGATTAAAATACCGGGGTCAAGAGAAACCCACATACCAATTTTATATTTATAATTATTATCAATAAAACTACCAATCATATCAACAATCTCTATGGGATTGTTGTATTTTTTTGTCCAATAAAGATTATCTTTTAAATATACAGGTTCATCGAAAAAACTTTCTAAAAAGTTTTTTATTTCACCAGTTTTTGTACTATATAAATTTACACTTGCAAACATAAAAACTCCTTTAAAAATAGTATTTGTATAAAAAATATATTTATACATTGTATATAAAAGCTATTTTTGGAAATAATATGAAAAAAGTTTATTTTGGAGGAAATATGTTAAAGAATATAATAAAAACTTTAAGTATTATTTTTTTGGTAGCTTTAGTAATCATTTCTTTTTCAGGGTGTTCTAAACAAAAAACAGATGAAGAACAACTTAGAGATAAAAATATATCAGAAATAGATTATTTAGATAATTATATAATGTTGATGTTAAATAGTATAAATGATATCGATTTAAAACAATATGATGCTAAAATAGAAAAAACAGAGAATTTAAATGAAATTTTACAAGAAAGTGAAGAAACATCAAGTGAAGATACAGGGAACAATGTTGTACAATATAGCATGGTTCCAAATACCATTTTAAATGCTAATAAAACAATAAATTGGGAAAATTTAAAATTAGAAATAGAAAATTTAAATAATACCTGGCCATCAATAATTGTAGATTTATATAAAGCAAATGTTGATAATAAAAAATTAACAGAATTTAGTGATTTAATTAATACTTGTATTGGAAATATAAAAAATGAAAATAGAACAGAAACTCTAAATAGTTTGGCAAAATTGTACGAATATATACCAGTATTTTTAGAAAAAATTGCATCTGATAATCAACAAATAGAATTAGCTAAAACAAAAGTAGAAGTAATAAAGGCATATGTAAATATAGATTTTGCAAATTGGGAAGAATTAAAAACTAGTTTAGATAGAGCTATTTCAAATTTTGAACCTATTGTAAATAATACAAATGAAGCAGAAAAAGAATACAATATAAGAAAAGCATATGTGTTATTACAGGAATTTAAAAACGCAGTAGATACAAATGATAAAGATTTATTATTTATGAAGTATAAAAATTTAATGGAGGAGCTTATAATATTATAATATAGGAAAGAAGCTAGATAACTTGACTTTTATGTAAAAGATGTTAAAATAAATAAGAGTAAATTAGACAGTCGCGTATAGCAAGGTCGAAAGACAGCGTACGAGGAAAGTCCGGGCTCCACAGAGCAATGATGCTGGATAACGTCCAGTGAGGGAAACCTTAAGGAAAGTGCAACAGAAAATAACCGCCTTGTAAAAGGTAAGGGTGAAAAGGTGAGGTAAGAGCTTACCGCAGGTATGGTGACATGGCTGGCCAATGTAAACCCCATCTGGAGCAACACCGAGCTTGAGGGTTAAGACTGCTCGTCGTCCTCTTATTGGTGGCTTGAGCCATATGGTAACATATGGACTAGATAAATGACTGTCCAAGACAGAACCCGGCTTACAGATTTACTTTTTAATTAAATAATTATAAGAAAATATAACTTTAAGTTTTGTATACTTAAAGTTTATTTTTTGCTCTAATAGAGGTGCTAATTTTAAGATATATATGAATGAAAAACACTATTATATAACTAATAGATACAATTCTTAAGAAAGTTGTTTTTTACACATTTTAATTGACATAAAATAAAGTTAATTATATAATATATAGGATGCAGTACTATAAAAAAATAGTCTGCATTAGTATTGAGCAATTTGCTTAAAGGAGGAGATTAATACATTAATTAATTTTCAAATGTGAAAAAGTTAATGTAAGAAAGAGAACTAATTTATGCTAAAAAATATGAATTTTAAGAAGGAGGACTGAGATGAAAAAGGTAGTATTGATGGGAGTACCACATCACAATAATTTAGGAGATAATGCAATAGCATTGGCAGAAAAGGAATTTATAAAGGATTTCTTTCCAGAGTATGATTATTACGAGATTTCAGAAGAAACGATTGATAAATGCGTATATAAAGTAATAGATTATATAGCTAAAGATAGTTTAATTTTCCTACATGGTGGTGGAAATTTTGGAGACGAATATCTATATGTAGAAGAGGGTCGAAGAAAAGTTATAGAGTTATTTCCAGAAAATACTATTATTCTGTTTCCGCAAACGATGTTTTTTAGTGAAACAAAGCAAGGAAAAGAAGAGTTAGAGAAAAGTAAAAAAATATATTCAAAACATAAAAAATTAATATTACTAGCAAGAGAAAGTGTTTCTTATGAACTTATGAAAAAAGAATTTCCAGATAATAAGGTAATCCAAACACCAGATATAGTAACTTATTTAAATAAATCAGATAATGAAACAAAAAGAGAAGGTTTATTATTTATGTTAAGAAATGATGTCGAAAGGGTTACAACTGATGAACAAACTGAATATTTGGAAAAAATTGCAGAAAAATATTTTTCAAAAATAGATTATAAAGATATAGCTAGAGGTGCACCTATATTGGCAAAAGATAGAGAACAAAAACTAGATGAAATGTTTTCTAGATGTAGACATGCTCAATTAATAATTACAGATAGGTTGCATGGCATGATTTTTGCTGCAATAACAAGTACACCTTGTATAGCACTAAAAAGTTATAATCATAAAATCACATCATCAAAAGATAATTTTAAACACTTAGAATATATAAGATATATCGAAGATGTAAAGGATGTAGAAGAACAAATAAAATACTTATTAAATACAAAATTTGAACCATATGATAATGAATTTGCTAAAAAACGATTCATAAAGGTGATAAAGGAGGAAATTAAAATTGAATGAGGAAGGCATAAGATTTACTGTTGCAATTAGTACATATAATGTCGAAAAATATGTAGAGAGGGCAGTAAAAAGTGTTGTAAATCAAGAATTTGATAATTTTGAGATAATAATAGCAGATGATTCGTCAACAGATAACACAATGGAAATTGTAAACAAATTAAAAAATGATAAAATAAGGGTATTTAAAACAGAGAAAAATACAGGAACAGCAGGAGGAACAAGAAACATAGCAATAGAAAATGCGAGAGGAGAATATATAATCTTTTTAGATGGTGATGATACATTATATGATAACAAAACTCTAGCTAAAATAGATAAGATAATAGGAGAAGATATTCCAGAAATTGTTTACTTGGGATATGAAGACGTAGGACAAGGAAATAAAGAAAGAATTTCTGATGAAGAAAATTCAAGTAAAAAAGCCAGATTAATATGTGATGTTACATTTTCAGTTTCAAGTAGATGTTGGAGAAAAGAATTTTTAATTAACAATAATATGAAATTTAAAACAGGAATGTATTATGAAGATGAGTTGTATTGCCTAAAGGCTACAATTCTTTCTAAGAAAACAAAGAGTGCAAAAATTAAAGTATTTAAATATTATAGAAATAGAGAAGGTAGTGTTATGACAAAGCCTTCAATAAAGAAATGTTCAGACTGGTATAGAATGCTTGCAGAAGTAGTTGATTTATACGAAATAACACCAGATGAATATAAACCATATTTATTAAGCTTTATAAAAAATGAAAATGATACTATACCACTAAGAATAAGAGGAATATTAACAGCATTAAAAAATAACGAGAAAATTAAATTATTCCCAAAAAGAAATTATGAATTTAGGAGCTTTTTTGAGGATGAAAACTAGAATTTTTATTGTTAGACATACAGAAACAGTTGGAAATATAGAAAAAAGACTAACTGGTAGACAAGATTATGCCTTAACAAAAAAGGGAGAAAAATTAGTAGTATATTTGACAAAAGAATTACAAAATATAAAATTTAACGCAATATATTCAAGCACATCAGGTAGAGCAGTGGCTACAGTTGAGCCACTTGCTAAACTTAATAATTTACAAGTAATACAATCGGAAAATTTATGTGAGATGTATTTTGGTGATTATGATGGCTGGAAATGGGAAGATGTAGACAAAATACAGCCAGAAATAAAGGCTAATCAAAATAGAATTAACGAAATTTATGGGATACCACACCAAGAAACTATGCAAGCAGTAGCAGAGAGAATGTATAAATACATTACGAAGATTTCTAAAGAAAATCAAGGAAATACTATTTTAATAGGCTCACATGGTGTTGCAATCGAGGCTTTTCTAAGAAAGATTGTTGATTTGCCATTTACATATGAGCGCGAAAAGTTTTGTCAACACAATGTTGCTATAAATGAATTAAACTTCGAAAATGATAAATTTGAGATTGTTAGGTTAGCAGATGTAGATTATCTAAATAAATATAAGGAAGAAGAAAGGGAATAGTAAATAATGGAGAAACCTTTAATATCTATAATTATTCCAGTATATAAAGTAGAAAAATATTTAGAAAAATGTATTAAAAGTGTATTAAGTCAAACATATAAAAATCTACAAATTATTTTAGTAGATGATGGCTCACCAGATAATTGTGGGAACATTTGTGATGATTATGCAAGAGTGGATAATAGAATAGAAGTAATACATAAAGCAAATGGAGGCCTTTCTGATGCTAGAAACGTAGGTTTAAAAGCCGCTAGAGGTGAATATATAGGATTTGTTGATAGTGATGACTATGTAAGTAACGAAATGTTCGAAAACCTGTATAATACACTGATAAGTAATGATGTTGATGTTTCAATTTGTAATTTTTATATCGTAATAGACAATAAAAATATTATAAAAAATGCAGATAATGGTGTAAAGATATATAATAAATTAGAAATATTAAAAGAAATTTTATTAGATAAGAAAATTCAAAGTTATGCTTGGAATAAATTATATAAAAGAGAATTATTTAAAGATATAGAATATCCTGTTGGTAAGAAATATGAAGATATCGGTACAACATTTTATATATTAGAAAAATGCAGCAAAATAGCAGTAAGTGGAAGTCCAGAGTATTATTATATAACTAGAGGAGACAGTATTGTTAACAATAATACAGAAGGGACAGTAATAGATTATATAAGCTTAATAAGCGATAGATATGATTATATTGACAAAAAATATAAGGAACTAAAAAAATATAATGATTTTTATATAACTAAAACATTAATAACAGCTTATACAGATGCATATCATTTAAAAAACAATAGTGAGGAATTTCTAAAAATATTAAATAATTTCTTTAATAAAGTAAAAGATATTTTCAAAAATAATGAGGAAGATATACTAACATTATTTAGCGAGGAGCAAAAAAAGCAACTAGATATGTTGCTAAAAGATAAAAAATTATTTTATAAGCTATTAGAAGAAAAGAACGATGTAAAATAGAGTTGAAGTGAACCCAAATTATTAGACAAAATAAGTTTAATAACTTGGGTTCATTTTTAGTTATTAATGATATTTTTTATATCATTAGGCAAAGAAGATTCTAAAATTAGCTCTTTTTTTGTTACTGGATGTATAAAAGTAAGTTTATAGCTATGTAAAGCTTGTCTATTAATTAATTCAGAAGGACTACCATATAAAGTATCTCCAAGTATAGGATGACCAATATGGCTAAAGTGAACCCTTATTTGATGAGTTCGCCCAGTTTCTAAAACAATGTGCACTAAAGAAAGATTATTAAATTCTTTTACTACATCATAATGTGTAATTGCACTATCTCCATCAGAACTTACTGTTCTTTCTATAATACTTCCTTCTTTTCTAGCTATAGGAAAGTTTAGAGTACCAGATTTTGACTCTAAAATACCTTTGGCAATAGCTAAATATTCTTTTTTAAATTCATTAGTTTTCATTTGTTTTATTAAACATTCTTGAATATATTCGTTTTTAGCCAATATTACAATACCAGAGGTATTCCTATCTAATCTATTTACAATTCGAATTTTTTTCTTTAATCCTAATTTATCAAAATAAAATTTAACCCCATTGGATAAACTATTATCAAAATGTAAAATAGATGGATGAATAGCAATATTTGCAGGTTTATTAAGTACTAATAAATAATCATCCTCATAAATAATATTTAAAGGGATGTTACTTGCAACTATATTAGAATTATCTTCCTCAAAATCAATTAAGACAGAAACTGTATCGCCCACAGTTACTGATTTTTTTGTATATGTTGGAAGGGAATTTAAGTAAATTTTATTAGCCTTTTTTAATTTTGTTATCAATCTATCAGATAATAAAAATTGTTCTTTTAAAACATGAAGAACATTATCATAATGCTCGTCTTTATCTATTTGATATGACAAATTCATAATTTCACCACTTTCGTTATAAGATAAGTAGCTGTGCAGATAGTTTCTAAATTGCACGGACATATGTAACCAAAAGCTGTAATACAGAGAAAATCTTTGATTATTTCTATATTATAAATAAATATTCAAATAATGGCAACAAACATAAGGAAATTACTTGATTTTTTGCCAAGAATATAGTAAAATACTTGAAGTGACCTTATACTTAGCTATAGGATATAACACACCTAACTTTAGCTCAGTTTAAGGAATAAGAAATATAGGAGGTGCAAATAATGACAAAGGAAAGAAAACAAGAAATTATTAATACTTATAAAAGAGATGAAAAAGATACTGGTTCACCAGAAGTTCAAGTAGCTCTTTTAACAGAAAGAATTAATGAATTAACAGAACATTTAAAAGTTCACAAAAAAGACAACCATTCAAGAAGAGGACTTTTAAAAATGGTTGGTAAAAGAAGAAACTTATTAAACTACTTAGCTAAAAAAGATGTTCAAAGATATAGAGACATTATAGCAAAATTAGGTTTAAGAAAATAATATACAACTTTAGGGCGTTATCATACGCCCTAAAATGGTATATATAAATACTTATTTATTATTTTAGAAAGTAGCTTGTATTCTGAACTATGTATAATAATTTAGAATAGAGGTTACGTCTAATAATAAATAAGTAAATTAATTATTAGAGGAGAGATGAAAATGTTTAAAATTTATGAGACAGAATTAGCAGGAAGAAAACTTACTTTAGAAACTGGTAAGCTTGCAGGTTTAGCAAATGGAAGCGTATTAGTAAGATATGGTGATACAGTTGTATTAGTAGATGTTACAGCTTCAAAAGAACCAAGGGATGGAATAGACTTCTTCCCATTATCAGTAGATTACGAAGAAAAATTATATGCAGTAGGAAAAATACCAGGAAGCTATACAAAAAGAGAAGGAAAACCAAGTGACAAAGCAATCCTTACATCAAGAGCAATAGATAGACCACTAAGACCATTATTTCCAAAGGACTTCAGAAATGATGTATGTGTTGTAGCAACAGTATTATCTGTAGAACAAGATAATCAACCAGAAATATGTGCAATGATTGGTGCTTCAGCAGCATTATCTATATCTGATATTCCATTTGGTGGTCCAACAGCAGCTGTTGCAGTAGGATATGTTAATGATGAAATAGTAATTAACCCAACAGAAGAACAAAGAAAAAATAGCAGATTAACACTTACTGTTGCTGGGACAAAAGATAAAATAGCAATGATAGAAGCTGGAGCAGATGAAATACCAGATAATATCATGTTAGAGGCAATAAAGAAAGCCCATAAAGAAATAAAGAAATTATGTACTTTTATAAGCAAGATGCAAAAAGAGATAGGAAAACCAAAATTCGAATATAAATCATTTGCTGTAGATGAAGAAATCTATAACGAAGTAGAGGCAAATTATAAAGATAAAATGTATGAGGCAGTACAAGCTGTCGACAAAGAAGTAAGAGATGAAAATATAGATAAATTAACAGACGAAATCGTGGCATATTTTACAGAAAAAGTTGGAGAAGAAAAAACAGAAGAATTAATGTCAGACATAGCAACAAGTATACATGACTTAGAAAAGAAATGTGTAAGAGAAATGATTTATAATGAACATAAAAGACCAGATGGTAGAAAAATAGATGAAATAAGACCATTATCATGTGAAGTTGGTTTACTTCCAAGAGTACATGGAAGTGCATTATTCACAAGAGGACAAACACAAGTATTATCTGTTGCAACATTAGGAATGGTTTCAGAAGAACAATCATTAGATGGTATAGACACAGAAGAAAGTAAAAGATATATGCATCAATATAATTTCCCAAGCTATAGTGTTGGAGAGGCTAGACCATCAAGAGGACCAGGAAGAAGAGAAATTGGTCACGGAGCTTTAGCAGAAAAAGCATTAGTTCCAGTAATTCCAAGCGAAGAAGAATTCCCATATGCAATAAGAGTTGTTTCAGAAGTTTTATCTTCAAATGGTTCTACATCACAAGCAAGTATTTGTGCAAGTACACTAGCATTAATGGATGCAGGTGTTCCAATAAAAAGACCAGTTGCTGGTATTTCAACAGGTTTAGTAACAGCACCAGATGGTTCAGATGATTATGTAATGTTAACAGATATCCAAGGAATAGAAGATTTCTTTGGAGATATGGACTTTAAAGTTGGTGGAACAGAAAAAGGAATAACAGCAATTCAAGTAGATATAAAAGTAGATGGACTATCTTATAAAATAATAAAAGAAGCTTTTGAAAGAACAAGAAAAGCTCGTAAATATATCCTAGAAGAAGTTATGTTAAAACAATTAGATAAGCCAAGAGCAGAAATTTCAGAATATGCACCAAAAATTATTAACATGAAGATAAAAGTAGACAAAATTAAAGATGTAATTGGAACAGGTGGAAAAACAATAAATAAGATTATAGATGAAACTGGTGTAAAGATAGATATTAAAGAAGATGGACAAGTATTTATTTATTCTGAAGATGAAAAACAAGCTAAAAGAGCTAAAGAAATAATAGAAGAAATCGTAAGAGAAATAGAAGTAGGTCAAGTTTATGAAGGAACAGTAATAAAATTAATGAATTTCGGAGCTTTTGTAGATTTAGGTGCTGGAAAAGAAGGCTTGGTTCATATCTCAAAAATATCAAATGATAGAATAAAAAATATAGAAGATGTACTTCATGAAGGAGATAGAGTAAAGGTAAAAGTAATAGAGATAGATGACCAAGATAGAATTAATTTATCTATGAAAGATGTAGATGAAAGTAAGGAAAAATAGAAAATATTAAGATTTTATTAAATTTTGTCAAAAGTTGCAAAAATAGTATAAAGGTAGTATAATTGTAATTGTAGTGAATATTATAGAATAAATAATAAAAAGAGAGGGAAGAAATGGAATATTTATATATAGTTCAACAAGCACTAGTATGGATACTTACTATATTCTGGTTATACCAATTAATGATTAGTATTTGTTCGCTTGTTAAATTAAAAGAAAAACCTTTATTAATAGATAAAAATCATAAATTTATGGCTATTATTCCTGCACATAATGAAGAGGCTGTCGTTGGTAATTTGGTAGAAAGTTTAAAGAATCAAGATTATCCGAAAGACTTATATGATATTTATGTTATAGCAGATAATTGTACAGATAATACCGCAAAAATTGCTAGGGAAAAAGGTGCTATCGTATACGAAAGATTTGATAGCGAGAAGAAAACAAAGGGCTATGCGTTACAATGGTTTTTACAACAAAAAATACAGGAAAATGCTCCATATGATGCATTCTTTGTATTTGATGCTGATAACATTGTAGATAAAGGTTTTATAAAAGCAATGAATAAAAAACTATGTCAAGGTGAAGATGTGGTTCAAGGATATAGAGATATAAAAAATCCTACGGACAGTTGGGTAACAGCTGGATATGCGATATTTTATTGGACAATGCACCGTTTCTACCACTTAGCAAGATATAATTTAGGACTATCACCATTATTAAATGGTACAGGTTTTATGGTAAAATTTGATGTAATAAAACCAAATGGATGGGATACACAAACATTAACAGAGGATATAGAATTTTCATTAAAGAGAATTATAAAAGGAAGAAAATTAGGTTGGGCAACAGATGCAATAGTATATGATGAACAACCAGTAGGATTTAGACAATCTTGGTCACAAAGAACAAGATGGAGTGTTGGTCATATTCAATGTATTCAAAAATACACTAAGGAACTTGCAAAAGGAGTTAAAGAATACAAAACATTAATGAATTTTGATGGTTTATTATATATCTTAGGAAGTATACCAATGTTTATAATTGCAATTGTTCTATTATTAATAAATGCGATTATGTACTTAAATAATGGTATGACAACTTCAGATTTAATTTTAAATTATGCAAGATATATTATACCAACTTTCTTCTTACCAATATTAACAGGTATCTTAATATTAAAATTGGATAAAAGACCAATAAGACCTATGATTAAAGGATTATTATGCTATCCATTATTCTTAGGTTCATGGTTATTAATAAACTTTAAAGTGCTATTTAAAAGAGATACAAAATGGGAGAAAATTGATCACGTTAGAGATATTAAAATTAACGAAGTACAAGAAAATGCAGAACTTGAAAAAGTATAAAAATATATATGCAATAAAAAGACAAAGTAAATTAGTGATTATTTTTAGAGAGAATTAGTCATAGGCTGAAAGCTAATTTAAATGTAACTAATTGAAAAACTACCTTTTTAAGCACCTAGGCTAATAACCTATGGCGTTGATAACGATATAATCAAATTAAGTAAAAAATTAGGATGGAACCGTGTAAGCACTCCTATAGATGTAACAATCTATAGGAGTGCTTTTGGTATATAAAATAAGTTAATTATAAATTAGGAGGGATATATATGGTTAAATTAAAATTAAAAGATGGATCTATTATGGAGGTAGAGAAAGGTAGCTCAATACTAGATGTAGCAAAAAAAATAAGTGAAGGATTAGCAAGAATTGCAACTTGTGGGGAAATTAATGGAAAAGTAGAAGATTTAAGATATGAGATAAATGAAGATTGTGAGCTAGTAATTCATACATTTCAAGATGATGATTTAGAAGGAAAGAAAGCTTATTGGCATACAACATCTCATATTATGGCGCAAGCAATAAAAAGATTATATGGTGATGTAAAATTAACGATAGGACCAGCTATAGAAAATGGATTTTATTATGATTTTGATACAGAAAAACATTTTTCAGAAGAAGATTTTGAAAAAATAGAAGAAGAAATGAAAAAAATTATAAAAGAAGATTTACCAATCGAGAGATATTCACTACCAAGAGAAGAAGCTATAAAATTTATGAAAGAAAATGATGAACCTTATAAAGTTGAACTTATAGAAGAATTACCAGAAGGAGAAGAAATATCTTTCTATAAACAAGGGGAATTTGTTGATTTATGTGCAGGTCCTCATTTAATGAGTACAGGAAAAGTAAAAGTAGTAAAATTATTATCAGCTTCAGGAGCTTATTGGAGAGGAAATGAAAACAATAAAATGCTTCAAAGAGTATATGGAATTTGCTTTGATACTGAAGAAGCACTTCAAAAACATTTACAAGAACTTGAAGAAGCCAAAGAAAGAGATCACCGTAAAATAGGTAAAGATTTAGGTATCTATATGCTTAGTGATTTAGTTGGTCGTGGACTTCCAATGTGGCTTCCAAATGGTTATACTTTATGGAGAACACTTCAAAATTATATAACAGATAAAGAAATTTATTATGAATATAAACATGTTCATACACCAGACTTAGGTAGTGTAGAACTATATAAAACAAGTGGACATTGGGATCACTATAAAGATGATATGTTCCCAGCAATGGAGATGGATAATGAAGCTTATGTCTTAAGACCTATGAATTGTCCACATCACATGGTAATGTATAAAAATTTCTTACATTCATATAAAGACTTACCAGTTCGTATTGCTGAAATAGCTAATGACTTTAGATATGAAGCAGCTGGAGCAGTAAAAGGTATTGAAAGAGCTAGATCATTTACTCAAAATGACTCACATATATTCTGTACTCCAGAACAAATAGAATCTGAATTTAAAGGTGTCTTAGATTTAATCATGGATGTTTACAAAGACTTTGGATTTAAAGATTATAAATGTCGTTTGTCACTAAGAGACCCAGAAGATAAAGAAAAATATTTCCAAGATGATGAAATGTGGAATAAAGCTGAAGATGATTTAAGAAAAGTATTAAATGATATTGGAATAGATTATGTTGAAGCTAAAGGTGAAGCAGCATTCTATGGACCAAAACTAGATATTTTAATTAAACCAGCAATAGGTAATGAAGTAGCATTATCAACAATTCAACTTGACTTCCTACTTCCAAGAAAATTTGAACTTTATTATATAGATGAACAAGGCGAAAAGAAAACACCAGTTGTAATTCATAGAGCAGTTCTTGGTTCGATTGATAGATTCATTGCTCTTTTACTTGAAGAAACAAAAGGAGCACTACCTTTATGGCTTGCCCCAGTTGGTATTAATGTTATTCCAGTAAATAATGAATATCACTTAGAATATGCTAAAGCTATTTATGAAGAAATTCGTAAAAAGGGATATCGTGTTGAAATTGATGACCGTAATGAAAAATTATCATATAAAATGCGTGAAGGTCAACTTAAAAAAATTCCAATTACAGTAATTCTTGGTCAAAAAGAAGTTGATAATAAAGAAATAAGTGCATCACCTAAAAAAATAGAAGAATGTTTAAAACTAAATGATACTATAAAAGATTTTGCCAAAAAAGTTTATACTGAAAAAGATATGTTCTTTATTGGTAGAGGCATTGATGAAACTGTTTCAAGAGAAGGTTCTTTAAAAGTAAAAGAAGTTTCATATATTCATTCATCTCCCATCAGATATATCTCTGCAACAAAAGAACGTGTAAAAATATGTCAGACAGCTCCAGCACCTTGTCGATGCGGATGCCCATCTTCTCGATGG
>ENA-OPCC01000249-OPCC01000249.1-human-gut-metagenome-genome-assembly--contig:-NODE-249-length-29527-cov-3.452294_pt1 | contig 29527 bp, 22 predicted proteins | sample MGYA00241558_ERZ501467 | MGnify/ENA primary metagenome ERZ501467 (study PRJEB25962, sample SAMEA2042620) | human gut metagenome | biome: human gut; feature: human-associated habitat; material: faeces...
AGATGTTCTTATTGAAATGTGTATTATAATCATTTAAAAGAAGCTATTTAAGATATGGATTTTAACAAAGTAAATGAAGCTAATAAAGCAGGAGAAAATACTCCTGCTGCTTCTAATGTAAATACAGATAAACAGGTTATACCCCCCGTAGAGGATGGAGTAGATAAACAGCCTGCTAATACAGTAGGATTTAGAGATGAAAGTCTTGATGAACCTTATACTGAAAAACGAACTATTACTATTAATTTAGTTACTAATTATTCATTATATCGTAGAGTTAATGATAAAACATTACCTAAACGAATGGATAAAATTGGTAGTTGTGTTCGTAGTTCTCGTACTCTTTCTTCTAATAAAGGTGAGATTGAATCTTATTTTCCTGCTTTAATTGGTCTTGCTCCTAATAATGAAAACTTTATTTCACGGGTTAAGGCTTATCTTAATAATATTAGTGTTTCAGTTGATGAACTAGGTAAGACTTTTGATATTTCTTTCTTTTGGAATCGTAAACGAGATTATCTTCGTTTTAGAGCTGAAGAAGAAGCTATTGAAACTGCTTATATGAATAGTGACCGTAAAGGAGTTAAAGAACTTAGAGAAGCTCTTGAAGCTAAGATTACTAAGTTAAATCTTCTTGAAAGTGAAAAGTATAAATATGGTTATCCTATTGTTCTTGATGATTATCTAATTTATCGTCATTGTTTATTATATAAAGATGTAGCTAAAGATATTGCTCTTATTAATTCTGACCCATCTATTAGATTTTATTTTAAAGATGACCAAAGAGAAGCTGAGCGTCTTGCTAAACATCGTCAGGAAATTAATTCTGCTAAAGGCAATTATGTTAAACTTCTCACGAATAGTGATTTGTTTGATGCTGTATTTATTCAATACTGTGTTGCCAATAATATTAATATTCCTAACGGTATGGCTATGGATACTGTTGATAAACAATCACATCTTGATAAATTTAGTACAAATGAACCTGCTAAGTTTAATAAACTTTGCAATGATAAAGATATTACTATTAAATCTTTAATTGAGGTTCTTATTTCTCGTGGAGAATTTATCAGAGCAATTCATAATCAGAATATTACTACTCCTGATGGTGAGTTCATTGGTGCTAATGTTAAAGAAGCTGTTACATGGTTTAAAAATCCTACTAATAGTGCTCTTGTTAGTGCTTATAAAAATAAACTTAAAAACATTTGATTATGAACATTGGGGAGATGCACGTGACGTTCAGAGAACTGGCACAACAGATGGGTATGCAGACCGTTCGTGCTATTCTCATGGAAGATATAGATATTTGTCTTAATGCTGCTATAATTGAAAAAGCTAGAAATGTAATAGTAGAAAACGTTGGACCTGTTCCTTATAATGATAAGGTTGCTCGACAAAATGCTTCTATTAGTCCTGTTAATGCTCTTAGAACTTTATACACAGCGGGTACTGTTAACGGCGGAGATATTACAGGTAATGGAACAGAAGTTGACCCTTATAAAATTAATATTGATAGCGACGGAATAATGCTATATACAGGCTTTCAAGTTAGTTATAATGGCAAGACAATTTATGATTGCAGAATTATTGAAGCTGAAGATTTAGGTCAAACGCTAAGAGATTTCTGTAATCGTGCTGCGAAAGATGCTCCGATAGTTACTATATTTGGAGATGAATCTGGTATCAATGTTGATATATATACTGGACGTAATAATACAGTTAAACCTCAATTAGTTAAATATCTTTATATCAAAGAACCTGCTAAAGTTAAGTTTGATGAAGATAGAGAAGAAGATTGGGTTAATTGTGATTTACCTCCTTATTTACATATGGAAATAGTTATGCGTGCAGTACAGATTTATCTTGCTAGTATTGGTGCTACTTCTAATGGAGCTGATAAACAAAGTTAAACTCTAAATTAAATTAAAAATGAGACAGTTTTTGTTAGCGGGCAATGTCGCTTATGGAGCAAGTTTGCCTCTTGCTGCTGGAGCGGTTGCTTTTACTTATCTTGCTAATGGCAATGAAACGATTGACGCTGACGGTACTAAGATTACCGATAAGTTTTACATTAATCTTGGTCGTGAAGCAAATGGCCCAGTAGTTCTTCCAGCTTATAAGAAACATCTTACTTTTGTTAAAGGTGCTTATCAAGCTGCTACTACTTTTTCTGCTAATCTTACTATCGGAGATGTAAATGCTTATTCTGATTATTCTATTATGATTGTGAAAAAAGGGTTAAAGTTCAATGAACGTAATCGTTGGACTGCTACCATTCATACTGGTCTTAATCCTACTGCTAATGATGTAGCAAAGAAATTAGCTAACCAAATTAATAATAATACTGTTGGACATGGTATTAAAGCATCTGTTGCTGATGCTAAAATCACTCTAACTGCTGAGTCTAAAGGTATTGATTATGAAATTCTTGGAGCTGATGAATTAGTTGGTATTAAAGTCACAGTTACAGCTACTGGTTTTCCTGCATATGGAGATGCGGCTTATATTACTGATTTGGCTAATAAAGCTGCTGCCGATGCTGGTATCGAATATACTTATCGAGATACTTATACTGAACTGTATCCTACATATCCGCTTAATCCTTTGAAACAACCTGATAGTGCAGATGCTGGATATACTATCTTTACTCTTCGTTTTGCTGTTCCACGTGAAATGAAAACTAGAGATGAAGTTGTTCATCAGATTGTACAAATAGCGTTCCCTACTGGAGCTACTGCTATTGCAACTGTTGAAACTATCCTTAAAGCTATTGCTACTGAAGAAAAAGCATAACCTATTACCCGACTCGATTAGGTAAATATTAGGTAATATTAATCGAATAGGGGCTATTGGTATTAGCATTAGTGTTGATACTGATAGTCCCTATTCTTGTATCTATAAAAATGGAATTAATTCAAAATGCCTTTGAACAAGGTCTTATTCCCGGTATTGTTATTGTTATTTATCTTATAATTAATAAGATAATTGATAATAACAAAAGAAATCCTTTAGATGATATTGCCAAACTTCTTAATATAGTTACTAGAGATATTATTGAAAAAGATAGAGAAAAATCTAAATCTGTTGTTTCTATTGCTATAAATAATGCGGCATCAGAATGTACAAAATTTGTTGCTTCAACTATTATTACTAATAATGTCGATAGTAATCGTGACCAAATAGAATATAATGCTAGACACTTAGTTAATAGTGTTTATTACGATACTTATTCTAAACTTAATATGTATCGTGGTGATGAAGATTATCTTAGTCATTATATGAAAGAAGAATGGAAAGAAGATATTTATGGTGATATTATAAATATTGTCTATAATAAAAATCTTGATTCTAATCAACGTATTCTTGCGTTTAATAAACGTATTGATATTAGAGTTAATGATTATACTGCTTATATTATTAATAAGGCATTTAAATAAGATGATATTATGATAAGAGGTTATATTAATAATCCAAAACAGCTATCTAAAGAGATGCAATTGCGTATCGCAAGCATGGCTGAAAAACAGGTGAGAATAGCAGAATTAGGCTTCCCATTGAACGAAAAAAATTGGTGCAAACTAACACAAGGACAAATTTTAATTCAAGCACTAGAAGCCTTAGAATTGCTTTCTGATGAGCAACAAAAATCAATTATTAATTCATACAATAACTTGATGATAGAATGAGTGAACAAATAGATGATAATTATGTTAATGGTGTCTATGTAAAAGCTGATGGAACTGAACAAGTTGAGATTAATCCTCAATATGTTTATATGACTGTTCCTAGCAAATATGTTTGTGTTTATCATAAACTATTAGTTCTTATGGCACAATATGGACTTGATATGCTTAATGATTGTTCTGCTACTTGTAAAGGTAATAATAAAAATATTGTTACTTGTTGGAATATGTTTCAATCTGCTATGGCAGCATATCAACTTGGTCAAGATAAACTTGCTGAAACTCTTCTTAAATATATTAAAGGTCAACTTAATATTATTTATGAAGGTAGTGAACAAGTTCAGTATAGTGGTTCTATTACGCTTCCTGTTGATGAAGAAGGTAAAATTCATGCAATAGTTAGTTGTGGAGATGCTCCTAAATTTTATGTTGACCCTGAAACTGGTAAACTTTGGGAGAAGAAAGAAGAAGGCAAAGAATATAATGAAACTTATAGTCTTAGTGATGTTGATTATGATAATGAATAATGTGAATGTGTTCCATCCTCTACGGGGGGTCTACACTATGAATTTAGTAAACCTAGAGAACGTATGAAAACAATAGAAGAAGAACTTGGTAAAGTTAGTCTTACTTGTAATGGTCAATGGAATGATAGACCTTATGAAAGACTATGTATAGTTCATGACGGTTTCTATGCTAGCTATATATCTCGTAAAGCTGTTCCTGCTGGTATTCCTTTATCTAATGAAGAGTATTGGCAGCCTATTGCTAAACTTCGAGAAGATTTAGTTATTGATTATGAAACTTTCAAGAAAGAAATACTAGAACTTATTGCTGTTGTTCAAAGAGGTCTTAAAGCTGCTAGAATTGTAGTATCTACAATGGAAGATAGAGATGCTCTTACTTGGGAACAGATTGGAGTAGGTTGTGAAGTTTATGTTATTGAAACTAAAAAGAGTTATATTCTTGATGAAATAACTCCTGTTACTAATGCAAAGAAATGGCATCTTGAAGCTGATTCTGAAATTGGTTCTAAATTTGTAGAATCATTTAGCGGTATGTTTCCAAGAGCAATTGCAGAACGTGCAGTTGCTGATGAATTTGGTATTAATATTCAAGATAACTATCTTCGTCGTAATGTTGTAGTTAATTATATGGCACAAGTACTTAAACAGTATTTTGAAGATAATGCTGTTCAAATACTTGAAGGTCAGATTACTCCTGAAATGCTTAGTGAATCTGTTAAACAAATGTTTACTGCTTCACAGATTACTAATGCAGCTGATGAAGAAGATTTAACAGTTGTTGATAATCTTCTTAAATTTGCAGATAAAGACTATAATACAAATGATTATAGTGGAAAGGCTCGTAAATATCTTCGTAAGAATATGATTAGTGGTGTTAATACTCTTACTCAAGATATGATTAACGAGCCTAATACTATTTATATACTTCAATATGATTATTGCTTAGCTGGACAAACTATTGAACTTCCAGATAATAGTATTATTCTTTGGAGAGGTGGTAGAATGTATGATGGTGCAGTTAAACTAAACCAATGTAGACTTCTTAGTAATTATCGTCAAGAAGATATGTTTGATAAAGAGTCTATATCTCTTGATGGAGATTGGGCTACTGGTCAAATACTTTATCATCCTCTTGATTTAGGTGAAGATAATAAACAAGTTGAAATTACAGGTTGGGGTGGTTCTTATACTAATGATTTTTATTGGTTTTGGGATGGAGAAAAATGGGTAAGTATGGGTTTTGATTTATCTGTTTATCTTACTCGTGCTGAATTTGAAGCTTTCTTAGAGAAGTTAAGAGAAGAAATGGAAAAGTTCTATGCTTGGCTTCTTGAAGAACTTAGAAAGATTAATGAACATCTTGAAATTCATGACCAACAAATATCTAAATTACAACAAGATATAACTGATATTAACACTAGAATTAATAATCTTATTACTGAATATAATGCTAAATTTACTGATATTTATAATAAGATTGGAGATTTAAATAGTAGTGTAGAAGGTAGTATTAATAATCTAGAACAATATATTAATAATAAGATTGAAGAGATTCTTAATAAGATAGACCAAAGTGGTGGTAATATCAGTAATGAGTATAAACAATATTTTGAAAGTAATTATGTATCAATGTTTAAAAATAAGATTAGACCGGGTACTAATATTACTTTTGTTGAAAATGATGATGGTACTATTACTATAAATGCTGCCGGTGGAGGTTCTGGCGGCGGTGGATTAACCGAACAAGAAGTAAGAGATATTGTTAATTCTATGCTTAATAATTATTATACTAAGCAAGAAATTAATGATATTATTGCAGGTCTTGAAGGTGGTGGTGGCTCAGGCGGAGATGGTACTCATAATGTTATGTCTACAACTCAACTTGGCGAAGCTAGAACAGGTAAGTATCTTGTTATGAATAAATTTGCAGATAGTGAAACTAAACCTAGTAGACTTGATGTAGATTTTAATTCTCTCTATACTGATATTAAAAATAAATTAGTTGGAGAAGGATTTGGACAAGGCGGTGGAAGTGGAGAAGGTGGTGGAGTAACTGCTACTCAAGTACAAACTTGGATTGCTGCTGTTATGCCTATTGGTTCTATTATGCTTTGGGATACTTCAACTCCTCCTAATGGTTGGGAAGTTTATACTGCTGCACAAGGGCGTTTTGTTATGGGTTATATACCTAACGGTATTAATATTTATAATAATCCTAAACAAGGAAATCTTGATTGGAAAACAGTTCTTGAAAATATTAAAGATACATATGACCCTGCTGCTCCCGGTCGTAATGTAAGTGCATATGGATTTTATATCGGTGGCACAGATTTACCTCTTCATCAACACGCTGTTGCTGTTGGAAAATCTAAATCTGGTGATAATAACCATCAAGTTATAGCACCTAGTAACTGGAGATTTATATCAGGTGATTTAGATGGTGGTGTTAAAAATGGTTATCCTTATGGTACTGATAGAAATAGACTTGATAATCTTGGCATTAATCGTTCTACTAATTGGTATATGACTGGACCTAATATTAGTAATAATGGTGAAATGACTTGGAGTCAAATAAGTGGTAATAGATGGACAGGTGATTATCTTGCTATTAATAAACTTATGCCTACTATTGCTTTACATTATATTAAACGTGTTTCTAATCCGTGGTAATTATGGCTGAAGAAGAAAATGTTTTTGTTGGTACTAATTGTCAATCTTTTGACCCTAGTAAAGTTCAATGTGATAAAGAAGGCAATATGCCAATTCATATACTAAATAAGTATTGTGAAGAAAATGATACTAGGTATGAAATATATCCTTTAACTGTTATACAAGCTATATTTGATGGTTTAACTGGTACTAGGCTTGATAGAATACTTGCTGCTTGTAACAGTGTTTATTTAACTTGGGAAGGTACTTTTGCTGATACTGTTAATAAACTTGATAAAATTTATCGTCGTAAAGGATATATTATTACTTATCGTGATGCAACTAATATTAATTGGACACAACGATATAATAGTGATGATATTAGTGATGTCGCTTGGACTAATCCTGCTAATTGGGAAGGATGGTCTTTTGATACTGTTATTAAAGATTTAGCAGAAGCACTTGAAGAGATATTTACTAATATAGGTGATTATAAAGACTTTCTTGATATTATTACTAGTTTTATTAATGATTTTGTTATTAATGTATTTAATAATATTAATAATTATCCTAAACTAGTTGAAATTATTAAGAATAGTACAGTTGAAAGTTTGCCTATTATTATTAGAGATATATTTAATAATATTAATGAATATCCTGAGCTTAAAGAGATATTTAATCAATATATTAAACAATGGACTGAATCTATCTTTAATAATATTTCTTCTTATCCTGCTCTTAATCAGTTTATAACTAATGCTATTAATGCTCATGTAGAAACTACTATTGGCAACATATTTAATAATATTGATAATTATCCTGCTATTAAAAATCTTATTATTACTAATACTGTTAATAAAGTAGTTGATATATTTAAAAATATTGGTCAATATCCGGAATTACAGGAAGCTATTCAGAATAATATTAATGAACGAGTTGATTATATATTTAATAATATTAATAATTATCCTGAACTTATTGGTATTCTTTCTGATTTAGTTTGTAATTGTGTTAAGAATATATTTGCTAATATTAATAACTATCCTGCTCTTGTTACTTGCATTAATAATGCTGTAAATAGTAGAGTTGATTATATTTTCAATAATATTGATAGATTTCCTATTCTTAAGAATCTTATTGAAACTAAAGTAGAAGCTAGAGTTACTTATATATTTGAACATATTAATAATTTTACTGAACTACTTAATGTTATTAAAGGTAATATAGAAAATATCTTTGATAATATTGATAATCATCCTAACCTTAAAGTTGTTATTGAGAATAAGGTTGAATCTACAGTTGAACATATCCTTAGTAATATAGATAATTATCCTATTATTAAAGAGAAGATTATTCAATTCTGTAATGAAGCTATTGAAGCTAAACGTGGTGTAGCAAATGGTATTGCTAGTCTTGATGGAGATGGTAAAGTCCCAGCAAGTCAATTACCTAGTTATGTTGATGATGTTCTTGAAGGATATTATGTTGATGAAACTCATTTTGCTGAAAAGTATATAGAAGATGCTCCTGTATATTATACTCCTGAAAAAGGTAAAATTTATGTTGATATAAGTGAAAGTACTGATTATAGCGGTAAGACTTATCGTTGGTCTGGAACTAAATATTCAGTTATATCTGAAACTTTAGCTTTAGGTGAAGTTACAGGTACTGCTTATGATGGTGGTAAAGGTAAGAAAACTACTGATACTGTTAATAGTTTATCTAATGAACTTGTTAGTAGACTAGATAGAGTTGAACAAACAGCAGAAGGACTTAAAATTATATATAGTAAATCTATTAAAAATAATGATACAAATCTATATAATACTCCATCTCCTGTTGGTCTTGTTTTAAATAATGCTAGTAAAACTGCTAATGGTAGTATGTCATCTGCTGATAAAGTTAAACTTGATGAAACTTTACCTAATCAAATTACTGAACTTAGTAATAATGTTTATACTAAAGAAGAAATTAATAATAAGTTTGATAATGTGCCGACAGTAGAAAATACTTATACTAAAGCTGAAGTTGATAAAGCTATTGCTGATGCTATTAAAGCTTTAATTCCTGCTGGTTATGAACTTGTTATTAAAAAGAAAACAACTTAATATTAATCATGGTGGTACTGAATAAGTGCCACCATTTAAAGTTTATAAAGTTATGCAAACTGAAAAACAACAATTATATGAAAAAAGTACTAATCCTAGTGCTTTTATTCCAATAGATGCTATATTATATGAAGTTACTGATAATACCTTTATAAGTAGTAGAGATTTTGAAGAAGCTAAAATTTTAGTTCATGCTGGAGCTGTTAATAAAATTAAATATAAAGATGTAGTTTATGTTTGTCAAGCTGTTAGCGTATCTAATGAAACTAATACTATTCATTGTGAATCAATAATATATGAAAACAATATTATTAAACGATTAATACTTGAATGGAAAGATAATAATAAAACTATTACTATTATAGAATTATTTAATATTAGTAATCAAATTGTTCAATCTTATGATATTAATACTATTATTATGTTATTAACTAATAATGGTACTCCTACTGAAGTATTAAATGCTATAAATGCTACATTTACTAATTTTGACGGATTTATTGCTGCTATTGGTAAACCTAATTCTGTATTTCATAATGGTAAGTATGGTACATTTAATGTTAGATATACCGGAGATGTTATAACTATACAATGGAGTAATAGTAATACAATAAATCATGTAGCTTTACATAATGACGGTAGTTATACTTATAATACTATTCAAATAGTTGACCAAACTCTTTATAGATTATCTAATCTTACTATTGAACCAATAGTTAATCCTAAAATATGGGTTGGTACTGCTACTCAATATGCAGCTATTGCTCAAAAAGATAACAATACTACTTATATAGTTAAATCAGATTCTTAAGTTATGGCTATATATCAAGGAGATATTGGAATACATGATATTAAACTTGGTAATATAGATGTATTTGAAATATATCAAGGTTCTAAACTTGTTTATCCAGAGAATACAGATGTTACTATTACTTTTAAATTGAATGTTTCCGGAACTGTTACTATTAATGGTTATACTCCTGTTATAAGTGAAAACAATACTAAATTTGTATTTACTATTCCTATTAAAACTGATTATACTGCTAATATTACTGCTGAACATTATAAATCTCAAACTATTAGTGGTAGCAGTGGTTATTTACCTATAACTCATAATGTAGAATTAGAATGGGAACAAAGATTTATTTCTTATACTGTTACTTTTCCTACTGATGGAGTTAAAGTTTTATTTGATGGAATAGAAAAAGGAGTTATAACTAATGGTAAGTTAGTTGTATTAATTGATGATACAGAAGCTAAAGATAGTTATACTGTTACGTTTAAAGGTAGTAAATCTAGTACATATGATACTAGTACATTGACAGTAGTTAATAGTAGTATAGCTAATACTGGTGGTGTTTATGATTTAAAACTTCCTACTAGTTCTGTTAAGACTGGATATAAGAGAACTGACTATGCATCCTCCACGGGGAGTATAACCAAGGGTTCTACTTATGCTGGAACTTGGATTGAAACTGTTGTTAATCTTACTGCTAGCTTTACTAGTTCTACTACTTTAGGTAGTATAAGTAATAATGTATTAACTATATCTAATAATGAATCTACTAATGCTAAGAATGGTACTTTAACTGTTGTATTTACTTTAGAAAATAAACAAACTAAAGAAGTTAGTGCTGCTTTAAATCAAGCTGCTGGTGCTAAAGTTTATACCGATTGGGTGTTAGATTTACAAACTGATGGAACTACTGTTGAAGCTAAAGGTGGTACTAGAACTGTTACTGCTAACATTGCTCGTAGAACTTATAAATGGAATAACACTGGTACTGTTTATAGTGAAACTGCTACTCCTACTCTTAGTATTAGTGGTAGTGCTAGTCTTAGTGGAAATCAAATAAAATTTACATCAAACGAAAGCGTTTCAGCCCGTTCAGCGACACTTACAGCTAGTTATGTAGGATTGTCCAAAACGGTTACGATAACGCAGCAGGCAGGCGCAAAAGTGTATTCAGCGTGGTCTGCTTGGACTGTTTCTATCTCGGCAAGCACGCAAACGATAGCTGCAAGTGGTGGTTCATCTACGATAACTACTAATGCTAGTCGTTCTCGTACTTGGACTTGGAATGGAGTTGGTACTACACATACTGATACTGAAACTGCTACACCTACACTTAGTGGTAGTGCTGGTGGATTTACTTTAAGCGGTAAAACTGTTACTGCTAGTAACAATACTACAACAAATAGTCGTAGTATAACTATTACTGCTACTAGCAATAGTGTTTCTAAATCTATTACTATAACACAATCTGCTGGTGCTAAAGTTTATGGAAGTTGGTCTGTTTGGACTGTTAATATTAGTGCTGATAAAACTAGTATTGGTGCAACAGGTGGAACAGCTACTGTGTCAACTAGTGCTAGTAGAACTAGAAGTTATACGTGGAATGGTGTTACTGGTTCTGGTGGTACAGAAACTGGAAACGGTACTCCAACATTAAGTAAAGTGAGTGGAGATGGTAATTGGACTAGTCCTAAAGTTACTTATGGAAATAATACTAGTACAAGTGGTAAATCAACTGTTATTCGTGCTACTATTGATTCAACTACTAAAGATATAACTATTAGTCAATCTGCTGGAGCTAAACAATATAGTGCTTGGTCTGCATGGACAGTTAATATTTCTAATAGTGGAAATGTTGCTGCTAGTGGAGGTAGTTCAAATATAACTACTTCTGCAAGTAGAACAAGAACTTGGACATGGAACGGAGTTAGTGGAAGTGGTGGAACTGAAACAGGAACTGGAACTCCTACTCTTAGTAAAATTAGTGGTGCTGGTTCTTTTGCTAGTAATAAAGTAAGTTATGATAATAATACTTCTACAAGTACTAGAAGTACAGTTATTAGAGCTACAATGGATTCTGTAACTAAAGATACTACTGTAACTCAAAATGCTGGTGCTAAAACTTATAGTAGTTGGGGAGCATGGTCTATTAGTTTAAGTGCTAATATAACAACTATTGCTGCTGCTGGTGGAAATGCTACATTATCTACTTCTGCTACTAGAAGTCGTACTTGGCAATGGAATGGTACAGGAACAACTTATACTGAAAATGCTAGTGGCGCTCCTACATTAAGTAAAGTTAATGGTGCAGCTTCTTTAAGTGATTCTACTGTTAGTTATGGTAATAATACTTCTACTAGTTCCCGTAGTTCTGTATTTAGAGCAACTATTGATAGTGCAACTAAAGATATTACTATTAGTCAATCTGCTGGTAGTAAATCGTATGGAAGTTGGTCTAGTTGGTCTGTATATTGTAATGCTAGTAGTTATACTGTTGCAGCATCAGGTGGTTCTGTTACTATTTATTATGGTGCTAGTCGTTCTCGTACTTGGACTTGGAATGGCGTTGCAGGTTCAGGTGGAACTGAAACAGAAAATGCTACTCCAAGTCTTAGTGCAGGAAGTGGTGGTGGAACTTTAAGTGGTAGTACTTTAAGTTATAGTAATAATACTAGTACAAGTGTTAGAAGAACTAGAGTTACTGCAAATTATAATGGTGCTATTAATTTTTGCGATATTGAACAAAGAGCTGGAAGTAAAGTTTATGGTAATTGGTCTGGATGGTCAGTAAGTATATCTGCTAGTCCTACTAATATTGCTGCTGCTGGCGGTAGTTCTACTATTACTTGTAGTGCTGTTCGTAGTAGACAATATACTTGGAATGGGATTGGACAGAATTTTCCTGAAACTGAAAATGGCAGTCCTACATTAAGTAAATCTGGAGATGGCACATTAAGCGGTACTACTAGCGGTAGTAAACTTACTTATGGTAATAGAACTGCTACAACAAGTAGAAGTACAACTGTTACTGCAACTTATAGTGGAGTTAGTAAATCAATTAATATTACACAATCTGCTGGTGTTAAAACAAATATAACTTCTTTTACAAAAATATTGTTTTTGTATGACGGGGCAAGTGATTATGTTGAAGCAATTAATAATTCTGTGTATATTAATAATGCTAGAGATAATAATGAAAATCGTAATGGAGCAGTTAAGTATAATATTCGATTTAAAGTTATTATTACTGAAAGTTATAAATGGAATAATGTAGGTAATGTTATTTCTTCTGAATCTTATGGTAGTATTGACCGTCATAAAGATATTTCATTCAATACTAGTACTTTATTACATAAAGATACTGATAATTCTTATTATGGTAGTTTTAGTATAGTATCTAAAAATACTGCTGATGAAGAAGAATATTCAGCACAATATATAACTAATAATAATATAATCATTACTTTATATGTTAGACGCCCTAGATTATATTGGCAAATATGGTGTAATGAAATTCTTGAACAAAGTGACCAACCTTTTACTGTTAATGTTAATAATGTTACTAGAACAAAATTATATAATAATAATACTATAACTGAAGGTTGCGCTGGTAATGGTGAACAATATTTATATCTATTTAGTACATCAAATATGATGACTAGTAGAAGTATAACTGTAAAATTAATAAGAAATAATAATCCTAATGATGCTTGTAAATTAACTGATTTTACTGATATAAATACACATACTAAAACTAGTGTTGGTCTTGAAGAAAATAAAACTGTTATAAGAACATTTGTAACAAGTTACATTCAAGCATTGCCTATTAATCTATGTGAAGTTACATTTAAATATGCTGAACTAAATTTTAGAGTATTTATAGCTAAAGGCACTGGTAATTAATATGATAAGAATACTATTTAATATAACAATATTACTAATACTTATATTGGTTTATTTACTCACTAAAGTTATTTAAATTAATCACATAATTATGAACAATAAACAACTATATGAAAAACTAGGTCAGAATAGTTATGATAAAGTATTTCCTATTACTTATCTTCAAAATATTCTTGACAAAGATACAAACAATGATTTAACTGTTGTTCTTTCTAGGTTTAATCATTTATGGATTCCATATCAAGGAACTAGAGTTAATACTCGTAAAGCTGTTCCTGCTATTTTTAGACGTAATAGTCTTACTATTAGTTATTATGATGCTGAACATAATGTATCTATAACTGAAAGTTATATAGGTAGTAATCTTCAAGCTGGTGTTGAAACTAGTTGGGTTTCTGATGATAATTGGACAAAAATTCTTAGTGAGAAATATCTTGAAGAAAGTGGAGCTAAAATTCCTATTGCTGATGGTACTATTGATTGGGATATGCTTAATGAAGCTCTTAAACAAATGATTGCAGGAGATGGTAAAGTTAATATTATTAATTATCCTGATGAAGAAGATATTACTATAAGATTAAGTCCGGGTTGTTGTAATGTTAATCGTCTTAGTCTTAAAGATAGACCTTATGAGCCTGAATATAAAAGTGGTAAAGGATATAAAATAATTCGCAAGGTCTTACTCCCCGTGGAGGATGATGCTAGTAATGCAGAACAGCTTTTATTTGATGGTTTTCTTGATGATACTTATTGTGAACAATATGGCCAAATAATTCTTAATACTGATAAATATGAAGTTATTAGAACAGATTTAGGTAATACTGCTGGTATTTATTATGATACATATCATAAATTATTTGTTCTTAGAGTTAAGACTATTCATGATGGAATTGGTTTTTATAATTATTATACTAGATGGACTATTGTAGAACCTACTGATAGAGTTCATCCTCTACGGGGGGTCAACACTGCTATCTACGGAAATAGTGAAGATTATAATATTTATAATACTTGTCTTTCTGATGAACGTCCAAGACTTGGTATTATATATGTTAATTCAGTAGATAATATTAAATATTATTTTAATGAAGAAAATCTAGTTCAAGTTAAAAATAATATTTATCTTAATTATAAAGCTGTTCTTACTCAAGATATGGTTAACGAAGAAAATACTCGTTATATTATTCGTTATGCGTTTGATTTAAGCGGTAAAACTATTATAATGCCTGTTGGTTGTGAACTTGTATTTGAAGGTGGTATTATTGAAAATGGTACTATTGATTTAAATGGTTGTAAACTTGCTGGTATGATAGGTCAAGAATCTGAATATCTTCCTAATGTAATTTGTAGTAATTGGGCTAAAGGTCAGATTGAATATCGTAATGGAAAGATTTGTTATTGGAATGGTACTGAATGGAGAGTAATGGGTGATACTTCTTCATTTGATAGTTATACTAAACAAGAAATTAATAACTTACTTAAAAATTATTATACTAAGTCTGAAACTTATAATAAAGAAGAAGTTAATAATTTGCTTAATGGATATGTTACTAATGATACATTTAATAACTTTAAAAAAGAAATAAATCAAACTATTACTAATAGTGTTAATCTTGATAAGATTCAAAAAGCTATTAATGATGGATGTGGAGTTAACATGACTATGCCTAGTGTAAATAGTAATAAACTTAGTCTTCCAATTTGGACAGGAACTGCTACCCAATATGCAACTATTACCCCGGTTGCTGGAATGACTTATAATATTATTGATGAATAATGAGTTTAACTCTTGGACGTGAAGGAGGAATTGCTAAACCTCTTAAGAAACGAACAGTAGGTCAAAGTAATATTGCTCATGTTTATGATGGTGCTAATCATATTTGGCCTACTTCTGTTATTCATTTTAGTGATTTTACTAGTGTCCAACTTAGATATATTTGGGGTAGTGATGATGGTCGAGATTTGGATACTAAATCATATTATGTTAATTCGCCTATTGATAGTTTAAATTATGTAGCTGTTGGTTGGTCTTGGAATTTAAGTCAAATTCCTTATCTATATTGGAGTGGAGATAATACTCAATCTGGTGCTGAATGTGTTATGTTTAATATTGAATCTATGATTGACCTTGAAGATAAAATGCCTGATATAATGAAAATGAATCTTTGTGCTAATTGGTATGGAAGCTTGAGCAGAGGTCATGTTACTGTTGAATGTACTGCTTATAAAGGCGGTGTTATTGTTAAAGCTTGGCAACTACGTAATAATGAAAGTGATGTAAATACTAGAGGAAATTATATTTTTCCTTTAGCCGATGGTAAAATTAATATGCCTAATGATAATAATATAGGATATAAAGAATGTTGGTATGGAGAAGTTGTTAAAAGAATAACTAAATCTAATAATGAAGTAAAATATTTTAGAATTAATCCAATTAATGATAAAGTTATTGGTTTAGACAATATTAAAGTAATTCGTAGTGGAGGTGGATTTATTCACGGCGATGGTTATTGTTGGTATGAAAATAAACCTAATGATAAATATAAAGTTTGGAATAACCAAGCTAATACAAATGATAATCCTATAGCTCTTAATAAACCAAGTCTTAATATAAATAGTGATGATAATTATACGTATGAATATCATACAGTTTTACTTAATGAAGATAACACTATTTATAGCGATAATTATACTGATAACTATGAGTTTAGATTTGGTTTTGTTGCAGGTAATTCTGAATTTAGAGGACAACAAACTATTCAATGTTATGTTGGTACACAAGATGGTAAAGCTGATGATGGTAAGACTTCAATAGGTGAAATAAAATATACTAAACTTAATAAAATTGGTGAATTGACAATATATAGTCCTATTGAAAGTTAAATTAATGTTAATTACCAAACAAAGATAACGGTTTAAGTGCTATAGATTATGTAGTTCAAACTACAAATATTAATCTATTTTTTTAACTTAAACCTTAATTTATTATGCAAGTAATTGAAAAAGTGAAAGTTGTTCCAGAGGGCTATAATGGTGCTGGAATGAATTATGACGGTGGTAATCGTCGTGATGTAAACGGTAAGGCTAATGCAGGTTTAACTCTTGGTATTATCGGTACTGCACTTGGTGCTTGGGCTTTGTTTGGTAATCGTCGTTCTGCTGGTGCTAGTATTTTAGGTGGTGCTGGTGGTGGAATGTTAGGAGATGGCTCTACTAATATTAACGTACTTGGTGCTACTGCTGGTAGTGGAAGCGGTGCCCCTACTGCTTTTCAAGCATGGGAAAAATCTTGTGAAGATACTTTAGCTCTTCAAGGTGGTCTTTATCAATGGGCTTTGACTCAACAGAATCAACGTTTTGAAGATAGAGAACGATTGAATAGTGAATTGTTTGGTGTTTACATTGATGGGCGTAATCGTACTGATGCTCTTATTGAGAAAAATAACACTGACCATTTTAATCTTTACAAATATACTCGTGATGCTGATGATGATATCCGTAAAGAGTTATCTGATTTGAAAGCTGAATTGGCTGTTACTAAAGCTATTCGTCCTTATCAAGATAAACTTATCCAATGCGAAATGGAAAAGATGTTTACGGCTGGTATCAACTATACTGATAGAAAGACTTGTAATGTTATCTATGGTGTAGTTACTCTTCCAAATGAACCTACTGTTACTGGTCTAGTTGGACGTAATGCTTGTGGATGTTTACCATGTGGTTTTACTCAACCTGCTAGCGGAACTCCTGCTCAGTAATATTACTAAGTTTGATTAAGAACATAAAATTGAAAGAGATATGATACCTGTTACTCAATTCATACTAGGTAGTAGTGACCCTTTGCTATATCCTAGTGAAAAAATGACTAATAGCATTGATGAACAAATTGCTTTTCTTCAAAGTCAAAAACAAGCAATTAATGAAGCTTATCGTCGTAATGCTATTCCTAATGCAAATAATGGTACAATTCAAAATCAGCAAGTTATAACTCAAGGAATTTGGGATGCTATTGATGCTGAAATTGCACCACTTACACAAGAACAACAAAATATGCTTCTTAATAATCAAGACTATGTAAATAATTATAATGCTTTACAAAGTATGGTTCAAGCAGAAGTTCTTAATTTAGTTAAAGGAAAAATCGAAGCTAGTGCTGATGGCAAACATTTACTTGAAGAACAACTTAAACTTGTTAAGTTACTTAAAAGTAAAATTGTTGAAGTTACTAACAAAGAAATGGAATTGTTTAAAGCTTTTAAAGAAGCTAGTAAAACTAATCCTAATTTAACTTATGAAGAATTTTTAAAGAAGTAATATTATGGTTGAAATTGGTAATGTTAAAGAGGTTATTAAAGATTATATTATTAAACAATTAGTATTTATAGGTGAAAGTTCTCCAGCTATAAGACTTTTAATTCCTTTAGCTAAAAGAGCAATTACTAATAATATTAATAGTTTTGATAAGTTCTTGAAGCCTATTGCAGATAAAGATGGTATGATTGATATTGAAGGTATATTTGATGAAGAAATGGAAATTATTAATAATATTGATAATTTTAATTTTGATATACCTTTTATTGGTGGCGGTAATATTTCTAAAGGTATTATATCTCTTGAAGTTCCTTATGTGAATAAAATTGTTGCTCTTAATCAAACTGATTTAGAAATTTTAAAAGAATCATTAATCAGTTTAAAAACAAAGTAATATTATGAGAGAAATGCCTTACATTCAACCTTACCATGTTGGTAATCGTCGTGGCGGTAATCAAAATATTCTTGATGAATTTCGTGAATTTCTTGATGCGCGTGGAGGACGAGGTGGTCGTGGTGGTAGAGGTGGTATGAGAAATCGTATTGGTTATGATACTTACGATACTTATGGTCGCTCTACTAATAAAAATGACCGAGAAGAAAAGATTTTAACTATGCTTATGAGCGGTGGATATAATGACGATGGCTATCATTTTAATGAGTATGAAGCTAAAGAAGTTGTAGAACAAATGTATCATGTTAAAGACAATAAGAAATATATTGGTGAAAAATATGATATGAATAAAGCTCATGAGATTTGTGAACGCTATAAAGAAGTATTGCCTAATGATGTTGAACCTTGCGATGTTTATGTTGCAATTAATGCTCAATATCATGATTATGCTAAATTATTTGAAGAATGGTTTGGTGGTAATATAGATAATAAAGTGTTTGAAAGTGCTATTACATTTTGGTTTAAAGATGTAGATTTTGATGGTGATAAAGTATGGGAATATTTCCACATGAATAACTAATCATTATTGTAAAACTGTAAAAGGGAATTATCTTCGGATAGTTCCCTTTTTTATTTATCTAAATTTTAGTATGGACAAATTTATTGATGTAATTGTAGATGGAATCCTTAGTAATTTTGATTTTGGATTTATGTTTATTGTTAATGTTCTAACTTATATTATTATTAAAACTATTGATTATTTTAATGGTGATAATAAAGTTCCTACTTGGCAAAAACGATGTGTATTAGTAATAAGTATTGCTACTATGGCTGGTATTTATATTGCTGCTGGATATGATAATACTATTATGCTTGTTAATAGTGCTGTTCTTGCTCCTGTGTTTTGGAGTTGGGTTGTTAGTCCTATTCTAAAGAAACTTGGAGTTGGCTATAAAGATATTGATAATACTATTGGTTAAGATTGTATGAGATTGATTAGCTAGGCTTGACTGACTAATTCAAGCCTGCTCCATCCTCTACGGGGAGTATAGCTTGCCAAATTTGGCTAGTTTAAGCCTAGCTGATTAACTATACACGATTGAATAAAAGTCTTACTATAAGCCTAAAAAGTGGCTCTATGAACGTACATAAATATTTACAATATTAAATTTCAAAATAGTAAAGTTATGAGAGTTATTAAGACTAAACATTTTCCTTTTGGTGGTTATAAAGCTATTAATCTTTTTGGTATTATATTTACTAAAGGTGAATTAAGTAATAAAGAACTTAATCATGAAGCTATTCATACAGAACAAATGAAAGAGATGTTATATATCTTTTTCTATATATGGTACGGTATTGAATATCTTATTATAAGACTATTTCATATTAAACAACATGATGCGTATAAAGATATAAGTTTTGAAGAAGAAGCTCATATTAATGATGATAATCTTAATTATATTAGTAAACGTAAACATTATACTTGGACTAAATATCTAGGTATTAATAGTTCTAAAACTGCTTAATTAAAAAATGTTAATAATATTGTTAAACTACTTGTTATTAATAATATAATTTATATTTGTAACAAACTAAATTCTAAAGATATGGAAGATGATAAAAGAGTTAATTATAAGTTAGATGCTATTAATAAACTTATTAATAATCTTAAACTTAGTATTTCTGGTAATAAAGAACATGATGAGCTTGGAGAAAATAATGTTATAGTTAATCTTGATGAGATTAGTCAAAAGATTACTGAATTACATGAAATGGTTAAAGCTGAATTTGATGAGTTTGAAAATCAACATAAAAGTGAATCAGATGAAACTCAAACTCTTCTTACTGAAAAATTTGATTTAGTTCATTCTGATTTAGCTACTATTAGTGATAAACTTACTACTATTGATACAAATATAAAGAATATGAGTAGTGCATTACAAGGTAAGTTTAATGCTTTAATTGCTGCCGTTAATGATATGAAAGCTAGCAATGATACTAAGAATGATGCTATAATTGCTGCTCTTCAAGGACTTGTAACTAAAGTTAATCAAAATACTAATAATATTAATTCTCTTGATGGTCGAGTTGATGCTCTAGAACAAGATTAACATGAATTTTAATTTAGTAGAGATGTATAATGGCTTGTTAAGATTTAACAAGCATATACTAAATGAACTTGCAGAAGGACTTAAACATCTACCTAATTTAGATGGAGTATCTAAAGGAGATAGTTTAATTATTAATGAACAAGGTAATCCAGCTTGGGGGTCTGCTGCATTTATTCCTACTTTTGAAAATGCTGCTTATGGTATTGAATGGACTAAAGATGACAATGATATAATCAGAATTGGTAATGCTAAATTTCATAGAGAACTTCCTATTCAAAATAGACTTAAAGGTTGTGTCTATAATGAAAAGAAAATCAGTTATTTCCTTAATCCTACGGGTTGGGCTAAACCTCTTGAAAATGGTCTTATTCCTCCTCTTGATGGAAGTGATGGCGATGTTGGGGTAAGAGTTCCAGAGTTTTATATGTGCGTTAAAGATACTGGTACTAAATATCAACTTTGGATAAGTGATTTTAATATTGATGGAACATTTACTAGAGTTCATCCTTTTATTATAAGTCATACTAAAACTATGACTAGAACTAGAGAAGATGGTAAAGAAGAAGTGTTTAGTGCTTGTATTAAACCTGATGATACCAGATATTTAGGAGGAAATAAAAATTCTTCTATTGATACTATTAAATTGCAAGGTAGACCTAGAACTGGTATTACTTATGATAAAGCTAATGAATTTTGTACTAATCGTGGAGATTGGATTACAATGATTGATTATCTTGAATATTGTGCTTTACAAGCTCTTTGTTATATTGAGTATGCTAATTTTAATAATCAAGCTGCATTAAATACTAATTTAACTAGTGATGGATTTAAACAAGGTGGTCTTGGTGCTGGTGTTACAAATTTAGCTTGGGATAGATGGACAGCTTTTAATGATAATAATCCTATTGTACAAACTTATTGGACTGCTGAACATAATATTGGTAATGGTAGTACTAATGGTGACCATTATGAACTAGGAAATTATAATGTAGATGGAAGTAATTTAAATACTTATCCTGCTGTTTATCGTGGTATTCTAAATTTCTTTGGTGATATATGGACGTTTATTAGAGATGTAGCTATTATAAATCGTAACGCAAATTATAATAGCGTTTATCTTCTTAAAAAAGGTGTTAATTATTCTGATATTACAATAGATAATATTCAAGATAAATGTTATTTTATAGGTGACCAAGCTAATACTAATAATTTTATTACTGAATTTGATTTTAGATTTGGTCCTTATTTTGTTCCTAATAAAGTTGGAACTAATAAAAAAGCTGACTATAATTGGAAAAGAGGTAATGATGGACAAGATACAGATAAAGCTGTTCGTGTGCTTCGGCTTGGCGGTGACGCTAGTCACGGTTCTCTGGCTGGCTCTGGTGACTTTACTTCTTTTTGGGTTCGGTCGGATTCTTATGCTCCTGTCGGCTTCTTTACCACAGTTAAACTTGATTAAATAAGTCCACGTGGAACTGTTGTTAGGAGTAGTTGGTTAATTAATTTGTTTTCTGTTTTTGCATTTCTCGATACTACTCCTGCAACAGTTTATTATAGCATTAAATATAATAAACTTAAAACATAATATATTATGACTAAAGATAAACTTAAAGATGATATTATTAGAACAATATACTGTTTAAATAATGATATATCTATTGAAGGTAGAGAACTTTTAATTAAACTATTAAATTCTATTGTTGATTATACTAATAATACTAAGCTTGAACAAGATGTTAAAGTTATAACACAAAAACATAATGAATTAGTTGAAACAGTTAATGAACTTAAAACTAAAATTGAAACATATTCTAATAAGATTAATGAACTTGAACAAAGAGTTCATCAATTAGAAAACGCAAGTCAATCTTAACATGGCTAGTCTTAATCAATTAGTTAGTGAATTTGCTCATGCTGTTGGCAATCCTAATAGTATTCCTCTTAGACGTAATCTTCGATATGCTATTCTTCATGGTCGTAATGAACTAATTCGTAAAAGTTATGAAAATCATAAATATGTTGATAAAGGTTTGCAACAACGTATTCGTGTTTCTATTATTAATGTTCCTGATGGTGACTTATATAATAGTCAAACTCTTGGACTTCCTGCAATTAAACGTACTAAACAAGAAGTTCCAAAGCCAGTTAGACTTATTAATAACTTACCTTTTCAATCAATTAGAACTACCGGACATACTGGGATAGAAATACCATTTGCAAAAGAAGCTAGTGCTAAGTTTTATCATTATCTTGCAGGTATGTGTAATCTTCCTGTTTATGATTATATTAATGGTTATATTTATTTCTTTAGTAATAATAAAGATTGGTTTCAAAATATAGGTTCTATTATTATTGAATCTCCATTTGAAATTCCTTATCTTGTTCCTACCGAAACTGTTGAAAAAGCTAAAGATGTAAATTATGACCCTATTGATGATGAAGCTAAATACGATGATGATGAATTTCTTATTCCTGAAGATATGATTGGAGCTCTTAAAGAGATTGTATTTAAACATAATCTTATTGAAATTCCTCGTCAAACAAATGAAACTCCTATTGATAATTTTGTAACTAGATAAATTATGATTAAAGATATAGATATTAGTCATTATTATAAAAAGTTTATTGAAACTTCTAATGACGATATGGCAAAATATAATAAAGAACTTGAAGTTATAAATAAGATGAAGGCTGATTGTCGTGCTTATATTAAAAGTAAAAATCAAGTTATTAAAGATGATTTAAAAATTAATCTTAATGAATATGGGTTTCAATTTCTTAATGATAATGTTGAATTAATTAATAAGTTAGAGCAATTAATTAATAATCAACTTAGTTATACAGTTGGAGAAAAACGTATTGTTCTTCTCCAACTTTTGCGTTATTGTAATTTAGCTAAAAAAGCAAATGATTATATTATTGCTCTTAAACTTGCTACAAGACGTTCTGAATTAAGTCTTTCTGATTATAAAAAATACATTCATAGGTATTATAGTTATGGTGTTCATAAATGTGTTCTTGAAGGTTATGCTTATCATTTTAAATATGAAATTGGTGATTTAGTTATTAATTTCTGGAGATATAGAGATAAACCTAGAGATACTTATGTTGATTGGAACGCTACGAGACTTAAAAAACAAGAAATTATTAATGCAGGTCTTAAACCTTATGATAAAGAAGAAGCAGAAATATATAAAATTCGTGGACTTAAGTATGATGGTATTCCCTATGTAGTTTATAAAACTAATAAAGAGTTTTATGAAATACAACTTATTAATAATGGAACTCATAGTTATAGTGCTATTAAATTTAAGTATGCTAATTATATTAATAGAGAACTTAGAGGTAAAGATGCTAAACAACTTAATTCTGAATGTAAAACTGTTGATGATATTTTTAATCTTAAATTAGGATTAAGAAGTAAACTTCTTGTTTATCTTGAACGAGAACCTAATGCTCCATTTAAATATATTAGAAATGTTAATCAACAAAAGTATGAACGTGGAGCACATAATAATGGTAATAAAACTAGATATAGTGATAAATAAAGTAATGTAGTTGAACGTTCCGCTTCGCTCCACTCAACTCCCCGTAGAGGATGGAGATGTATCTTGAACTAATTCTAGCTAATTCTAATCCTATCCATCCTCCACGGGGAGTATCCACTAATGATTTTGCTAATCTTTTTAATGCTGAACTTATTAATATTGCTATTGTATGTATATATATAAGATAGGGTTAACATTTATTAATCGCTGATAATCAATAAGTTAGAAGAAAAAATAAAAAAAAGTTACGCCACCCATGGCGTGTTTAACACTTATTTTAACTAAAATATCGCCACCGGAGGTCGAATTTTCGTTATATTGATAAAGTTGTTAATCATTAAACAAATAAAGTTATGCCTGAATTTAATTTTAAAAGTCCTGTTGTTACTCGTAAAGTTCGTGAAACTGAACTTATTCTTGAAGAAGTAATTCCTAGCCCATTTTTTGTTGAAAAAGAACTTAAAGATATTAATATTGTTGAAGCTGAAGCTTCTAGAATAAAGATTATTCAAAGTTTTTATGAACGTAGAGGATATGCTCAAATAAGTACCGACTTACTAAATTATATTACTAATAACGCAAAAAGCGTAGTTATTGTTAAACTGATTTGTTATATTGCTAAAACTATTAAGTTTAATTCTAATAAAATTATACTTAAAGAAAATGATGAAACTAAGAAGATTTGTTCATTTATTCATCTTCATAGATATATTAAAGAACTTGAAGCGAATAATATAATTCGTAGAACTACTAAACAATCTGTTTATGTTGTTAATCATGAAATGATATTTAAAGGTAGTTATTCTGATTTTATTAAAGTTTATCTTGACATATATAAAGAAGTTGGTATTATGCTTGATGCTGATGGTAGAGTTATTCTTGATAAATCTATAAATTATGGCAAATAATAAAACAATTACAATAGAGCATATCATTGCTAAACTTGATAATGATTTCAATCCTGATGGAAGTGATTGGATTCCTAGAGTTCCTGCTTGGTGTGTTGACGCTATGAATGAACTTAAAGTTCTTCGTAAAGTTGATAAGAAAATTAAATTAACCGTCACTAATAAGATAGCTAAAAGTAAATGTTGTCTTATTGATGACGGTCTTAAAGTATATGATAGTAATGGTTGTGAAGTACCTAGAGCTGATGGTAGTAAATATAGATGTAGTGATACTGAATCTGCTCCGTCCTCTACGGGGGGTCAAGCGGAGGACGAAAGTCCGGAGCGTGCTACTAATAAAGACTATCTTGGTATGCCTGATGATTGTTGTCCTAATGGTTCTAGAACTAGAGAAGTTATTGATACTGGTAAAGTAGGATGTAATCCTGTTGTTTATACAGTTCATAATAATACTGAATGTCCAAGATGTCAGCATGAAGTTCATTCTCATTGTCAGACCCCCCGTGGAGGATATGATAAGTCAAATCATAATTATATTCTTATTGGAGGTAATACTATTGAACTTAATTTTAATGATACTTGTATAACAGTTGTTTATAAAGATATTGAAACTCAATATAGTGATAATTATCATTGTGAGATTCCTGTTATACCTGCTAACGGTAAATTAATTCAAGGTCTTACTTATTATTGTATGGCTCGTATGCTTATGAGAGGATATAAACATCCTGTGTTTAATCTTTCTGCTAGTCAATATGGAACTAATCCTTTCTATCTATGGGAAAGTATGAAGAAAGATATTAAGACTAGTATTCTATTAGATGAACAAAGTGATGATGATAGTGGTTGGAATGAGTTCTTTTATAACTTTACTTTTCCTAAATAATTATGAATATACAAAAGAAACTTAGTCTTAATAAACATCCGGGTGATTGTGTACCTTATTCATTAGTTGCTGCTAAGAACGTTAAAGTAAGTAATGATGATAGGATGATTGTTAATGAAGAAGGACTTGAAGATTGTAAAGCAATTGCCAATTCTATTCATGAAGATGGTATTAATAATTTTAAAATAGTTGGTGTTATTCCAACTAGTACTGAACTTATTTTATTTATTGTTAATACTGATTCTAATGAGTCTTATATTTATAGATATAATGAACAAGCTGATAATTGTTATAGAGTAAATAGTAATTGGAAGTATAATGGTGGAAAGATTAAAGGAACATATACTTATAATGTTAAAAATCATCTTATTATAGCTATTGCTGAAAGTAATACTTCTATTGATGTTCCTCTTAAAACTATTAATATTGATTTAGATTCTGACCGTCCTGATTCTGAAATGTCTGTTATTCCACAAATAACTTTACCTACTATTAGTGGTTTAAATTATGTTAGTGGTGGAGCTTATAAAGGATTTTATTTTATATTTATTAGATATAAGATAGATAAAACTAATTATACTAAATGGTATAGTATTGGATTTCCTATTTTTAATGATGTTATAATTCCACAAGTTATTAATAAAGTTTGTTTTAGAAAAACTAATGTTTATGAACCGAAAGATGAACCAAACGGTTATTGTTATGGTAATACCGATTCATTTAGTGATTCTAAAGATATATGTAATCAAACTTTTGAAATAAATATTAGTGGAGGTCGTTCTGGTCTTTATCAACTTGGTTTTATTGTATGTAAAAAAGATAGTACTCAAGCGTTTAGAACAGATGATTTAAATAATAATATTTTTAAATTTAGTAGAGATGTTCTTGTTGAATATAATGTTGCTGATTTAACTACTGACTATTATAATTATTATAATGTTGGTAATATCATTAATTATAAGAATAGAATATATATTGCTAATTATAATGAAAAAACTGATAACGATGACAGAACTTTAAGTAATGGTAAAACATTAGAAGAGGCTGTTAAAGATATTACTATAAAACTTCGTAATAAAGCTGTTAATGCTTATTATAATGATTATACCACTGTTAATGCAGTTAGTGAAAAAGGTCCATATTTTAAAATGGCTAGCCTTCAAATTACTGGTACTGCTGATTGGCAAATTAAAGATATTAATAAAGTATTCAATAATAATCAATATCCTTTTCGTACTTTTAGAACTTTATTTAATGATACAGTTATACAAGGTATTGCAGCACATGAATATTTAAAGATTAATTATAATGCTAAAATAAAAGTAGGTAGTAGAGGTAGTCATAATCTTAAAGAATATCTTGCTTGTCATTGTTTTATTATTCCTACAAGTTATAAATATGAAAATAATCAATCTGTTTATACTTTACCTAGTACAGTTAAAATAGCTTGTTATGTTTATAATGGAACTGGATTTACAGAAGATACTGTATTTACTAGTGGACAAGTATTATTTGGAGATACTATATTTGATATTGATAATTGTAAAATGAGAATTACTCATTCTATTATCGAACCTAGTTATGATTTTAATGAACGTAAAAAGAATGATACTCTTATTCCTGGAGAAGTATATAACTTTTTTATTCATTTTGTTGATAAATATGGTGATGCTAGTAGAGGATATAAATTGTCAAATAAAGATAAGTATATAAATAATATTGTTAATGATGGTTCTCATTGTACTATAATTACTTTTAATTGGAACAATCAAGGTAATGGTAATATTCCATATTGGGCAGTTATTAGTGGAGATATTCCAATATCTACTATTAGTTCTAATATTAAAAGATATATTGCTAATCATAAAATTGTAGTTTATACTGCTGAACCAATAAATAATCCTACTACTAATATATTACTTAATAGCTCTGGTGAACTTGAAGCTACTAATAAAGATGAACTATATACTCTTATATCTAATTACTTTATTGATTATCAAGATAAAGATAAATATAATGATTTATATGTTTATCAAGTTATAAATAGTGGTAGTTATACTCCTTGTAGTAATCAAGTAATAAGTGCTATTGGTGTTGATAATGAAGCTAAATTTGGTTATTACGAAAATATTAATGGTGATGAACTATTTAGAATACCTGATTTAATATTTGATGCTGAAGCTATTGGTGGTGAACATACTAGAGGTTTTATATATAATATGAATAATACTTTTAATAAGTTTTATATTCGTGCTAATATTGATACTACTTTATGGAATCAAATTAAAGAATTAGGTTATGTTGGATGGTTTATTAGTTATGAAAAAGTTGAACCTATTACTAGATATACTGGATTATTAACTAGAAAAGATTATTGTAATATAGCTAGTAATGTTACTTGGCAAGATGGTAGTTGGGGTACAAAACCGGGTTTTGTAGCTAATAATTTTACTAGTGATAAATGTTATCTATATAGTGGTCGATTTGATATTGATGATAGTATTAAATATGATTTTAATATTATTCGTATTGATGGTAAATGTAAATTCGAACCTTATAAAGAAAAACATGATGTTGTTGATATGGTAGTTAATACTACTTATCCTTATAGTTATAATATGCCAGTTATAGGTGTAATTAGTAGAAATGAATATAAACCTATTAATAATTATAAATTAGTAGTTGCTGATAGTGTTACTGATAGTAGAGCTGGAAAAGGAACTGCTCTTGAAATGGATGATTATAAGGAATTACTACTTGATGCTGAAACTATGTTTCTCGCAACAGTTCTTAATTGTACTAAAAATATTTATACTAGCAAAGAAAAAGAACTTGTAAGACTTAATGACGTTTGTTATAATGGTGGAACTTATTCTATTGAACATGGATATAATGGTAGAATGACTTATGATGGTGTTCTTATTTATAATGATAATGGAGTTATAATGAACGAAGGTAATTATAAATTATATACTCCTACTAATAATCAATATTATTATAGTGGTGATGAACCATGTTGGTTTGATATTCCATTCAATGTTTATATTCAGTTTCCTTTATATAGTGATAAGTTCTTTGAAAGTAAACGTTTTAATAATGAACCTAGTAAGATAGCTTTTAGTATTAAAGAAGATACTGACAAGAAAAGTGTTGCTTTTGGTACATTTGTAGAACCTAAGAATAGTGTTGATTTATTTAAAGACCCTATTGGAAATGTTGACCAATATGTTCCTAAATTATTAACTCAATATCGTAACGATATTATTAATATTACTCGTTTTGATAAAACTATAAGACGTAGTAATGTTATTCAAGATGAAAGTGAAGTTAATGCTTGGAGAATATTTCCTATTGAAGGTTATAAAAATATTACTGAAAATAAAGGAAGTATAACTAATTTAGTTGGAATTGGATATTATCTTTTAGTTCATACTCAACATAGTATGTTTATGTTTGATATAAGTGCTGCACTTAAAACTAGAGATGAAAATGTTCAATTATATCAGCCTGATGCTTTTGAAGTTGATTATAAAGAAGTCTTTACTAGTGATAAAGGTTATGGTGGGCTGCAAGATGATTTATCATATATAGTCGGAGAATTTGGTTATATTTTTTATAACGATGATTTTCATAAACTTTATCAATTTGATGATGGTCAACTTAAAATAATGGATGAAGATATTAAATTATGGCT
>ENA-OPCC01000340-OPCC01000340.1-human-gut-metagenome-genome-assembly--contig:-NODE-340-length-25281-cov-4.072663_pt1 | contig 25281 bp, 25 predicted proteins | sample MGYA00241558_ERZ501467 | MGnify/ENA primary metagenome ERZ501467 (study PRJEB25962, sample SAMEA2042620) | human gut metagenome | biome: human gut; feature: human-associated habitat; material: faeces...
AGTCCTAACCCCCTATGAGTTTTGACATTCTATCAAAACTCGGGGGCTCTGCGAGGCAATAAATTTTCTCCTAACAGGATAAAATTTATTCAAATTAACTATCGCCACTTTCATTTTTACTTTGTAAAAACAAAACGTGCCATGTTAATTTGATTGTTGCAACATAGCCCATAACCAAAGTAAAAGTTGCAACAATTATTTAGTATCTTCTTCGGAGAATTTTACTGGTTTTACAACAATTTCACTACGTTCTCCATTTTCAAATTTAATTGTTGTTTCATTATCGTCTGGTATTGCATTAAAGAATGGTTCAATATTATCTGCTTCTGTAATTTCAAAATCATCATAATTATCACCATTAATATAAATTATTCCAAATCGATATTCTTCCATTTTATTATTTGGATCTAATTTGTAATAATCTTCTAATGGGAATACTCTAACAATAGCAATATTATCTTGAACGAAATTAAAATAAAATACTTGCTCTTGTAGATAATATATTGCCTCTGTATAATGAACATCATAGTATTGTTGTAATCTCATTATTATTTCTCCAAACTCTTCTTCTGGTAAATAGTTACTAAATCTGACATTTCCTAATACATTTCCGAATAAGGCAGGTTTTGTTGTATCAATATATCCTTTATCATACAATTCTTGACATGGTTTACAAATAGAGTCTCTAAAATTAATTTCCTTTACAATTACTTCACTTCCTATAAAAGTTAATTTTATTTCATCAACATACTTCATTATAAGTTCAGCTTGTTCTTCACGAGTATAATCTTTCCATGTTTTTGTTCTTTCTTTATATTGCTTATTCATAATCATTTTATTGAGAAAATCTATATCTCTTTTTAATAGAATATCTTTTGGAGTAAATCTTAATTCTTCTACGCAATCAGTAGCTTCTAATTCTTCTTTTAGATTATTTATGGTTTTTTCTATAACAGCAGTTTCGCTTGTATATACATCTAAGTCAAAAGCCCCATTGATATAAGCCTTTCTAATTCGTTCAAGTTTTGCATTTTGTTCATCAATCTCTGTTTGTAGCTTTTCCTTAGGCTCATCAAATCTTTGTCTTATCATTGGTAAAAAGAATTGATTTACAACAGAATCATATTCTACTAATTCATTTATAAATTGATTAAAGTATTCATTTATGGCATTTTCTTTAATGGTTATTTTGCAATCGTTACAATAGTAATAGAAATAAGGCTTTCCATTTTTCTTTGTAGTAGCTTTACCACCTAAAATGCGATTACATTTAGGACATTTTATTTTCTGTAAATATAGGTAAGTTAATGTTCTTTGATAACTTCTTGAATTTTTCTTTTTCTGAACTTGGCAATCTTCCCACATTTCTTTTGAAATAATAGGTTCTACAACATTTTCATAATAAGTAGGGGATTTAGTTCTTTTTCCATGAACAAAGTCGCCTTTATATATTTCATTTTCAAGAATAGTTTGTATTGTAGAATCTCTCCAGTTATCTTTTCCTAAAACTTTTTCTTCATTAAAGATATTACTGATTTTCTTATAAGAATAGCCCTCATAGTATAACTCATATATTCTAACAACTACATCTTTGGTAGAATAATCTATTACAAGAGTTTTATTCTCATGTTTATAGCCTAATGGAGCAATATGTGGAATATGACCTTGCTTTATTGCACCTGCTAAACCTATTTTAGTTCTCTCGCTAGTTCTTTCAATTTCATTTTGACTTACACTTACTAAAAGTCTTGAAACCATCTTACCATTTGCAGTAGTTGTATTTATGTCATCATTAACACAGCCTATATAAGCGTCGTTTTCCTCTAAAAAGTTTATAAATTCTTCCCAATCATAAATACTTCTTGTAAATCTATCTAATTTTAGAGCAATAACAGTATTTATCTTTTTAGATTTAATATCTTCTTTTAATCTTTCAAATTCTGGTCTATAATTACCAGTTTTTGCACTTATTCCAGCATCTTGGTAATAATCTACAATTTCATAATCCTTAAATTTACAATAGGCTTCTAATCGTTCTTTTTGTTCTGGAAGACTAAATCCTTCACGAGCTTGGTCTTCGGTAGAAACCCTCATATACAATCCACATTTTTTCTTTTCTTCAACCAATTTATATACCTCCTAACAAAAAAGAGACATCAAAGAAAACACACAAGTTATCCTTGACATCTCTTAAATCTGTTTATATTACAATATCTTTTCTTGGAACAAACCAAAAACATATAATCAACTCCTAACAGGTAAACATAAATAATTTACTGTTGGTATTATATCACGATTTTCAGAAATGTCAAATTTTTAGCTATTTTATGCTGTTTATATAATCTTCTAATTCAGATAATTTTATCTTTTTTGCTAGATTGGATATATAAACGTCATTAGAATAGTTAAAGACCAGAAATGTGGTATCTTTTACAATTGCTCTATGTGGCTCAATATAAGAGATATTGGTTTTCTCAATTTTTCTTATACTACCATTAACAAAAGTAGGAGTAACCTTTGAGAACTCACATATAAACTCTAGTCTTTTCTTTAAGTTTTCCTCAAATCGTAGTTCTTCTTTAATTATCTTCATTTCAAGCACCATCCTTTCTTTTTAGGATATTGGATGATGTTTTTTTGGCAAAGAAAAAAATCATCCAACTTACTTGAATGATTTTTAATCTATCTGTTAGTTCGAACAGATACGTCATTGGTGCAGATGGCCGGAATCGAACCGGCACGAGGTTTAACCCTCGCAGGATTTTAAGTCCTGTGCGTCTGCCAGTTCCGCCACATCTGCATGAATGTCTTGCAACTGACAATGCTTATTATAATACCTTTATATATAATTTGTCAATACAATTTTTCATTTTTTTTAATTTTTTATTTCGTATCTGTAACTTCCTCTTTTACATTACTCTTGTCATTTTCTATCCATCTCATAACTTTTATATCTTTATATGCTTCTAGAACATTTTGATACTTATTAGTTTCTTCTTCCCAAATAGAAGCAGGTACTTTATCGAAAGCATTAAATATCTTTTCAGCTTCTTTTAAGAACATTATTTGTTGAGGAGTACTCATCTTTTCATATTTCTTTGCGATTTTATCTAATTTATCTAATTCTTGGTTTGCCTCTATAAATGACCAGAAGTCTTTTACTGTTAAACCTGCCATCTTTATTTGCATAACAGCAAATACAACTAAACCAAAGATTATCAGTACTAGCATATATATTATAAATAATAATACAGCCATAAACACACCTTCTTAAATTTTAAGTCCATTTAATTATACCATAACTGTTTTTTATTTGTAAACAAGAAAAGTAGCTTAGCTATATTTGAAAATTCCTTTACAATAACACAAATATAGGCAACTGAATCTTGTTATATATTTAAAAATCTTCGATTTTTCTTATAAAATAGAAAAGCGAACACAAGATGTATAATATAAACACCCCATATTCGCTTAATCATACAAATTATTAACAAATATTATTTAGAAAAATATCTTTTTAATAATCCGTCAAATCCTCTTCCGTGACGAGCTTCATCTTTAGCCATTTCATGAACTGTATCATGTATAGCATCATATCCTAACTCTTTAGCTCTTGTAGCTAATTCTTTTTTACCCATGCAAGCACCTTGTTCTGCAGCTGCTCTTAATTCTAAGTTTTTCTTAGTATCTGCATAAACAACTTCTCCTAGTAATTCTGCAAATTTAGCAGCATGATCAGCTTCTTCTAATGCATATCTTTTAAAAGCTTCTGCTATTTCTGGGTATCCATCTCTATCAGCTTGACGACTCATAGCTATGTACATACCTACTTCTGTACATTCTCCCATAAAGTTATCTTTTAATCCTTTAACAACTTCTTCATCTAAACCTTGAGCTACACCGATTTTGTGTTCATCTGCATAGTCTTTAGCTCCACTCATATCTTTTAATTCAAATTTGTCTTTGCTAGCTCCACATTGTGGGCATTTTTCTGGAGCTTCATCTCCAATGTGTACATATCCACATACTTTACATACATAAGCTTTCATTTTTATTCCTCCTATAATATAAAATTTTATGTAAGAAAAATCGTTAGATTTTTCCGAAACAACATAGTTAGTTTTCCTATACTTGTGATATTTGCAAATATGAAATTTATATTTCACTATTTTTGCATTTTTCACATTTTCCTTTTAAAAGAATTTTTGAACTTGTTACTTCTGCATTGATCATCTTAGCAAATTCTTTTAGTTTTTCATTAAGTTTGTCATTATCACACTCGTCTAAAAAGATATCTTGTATTTCGTTACATTCTAAACATTGAAAATGTAAATGAGGCATAAGATTACCATCAAACCTATCTGATTCCCCTTGTTTAGTTTCTATTTTTAATATTTGACCACTTTCATATAATGCTGCTAAATTCCTATATACTGTTGCAATACCTATCGTTGGCATAATCTTTATTATATCTTTATATATCATTTCTGCAGTTGGATGGTCTTTTCTTTCTTTTAAAACGTTTAAGATTAACTCTCTTTGCTTACTATATCTTTCCATAACATCTCCTTAAGTGATAACCATTATCATTATGGCATAACAACAAATAATTGTCAACACTTTTTTTAATAAATTTATATATGTTTTTTGTAATATTTAGTTTTTTTTTGTAGTATTTTATGATAGAATACTGCTAGAAAATTTATTTAATTTATAATCAAACTAGAAAGGAATGAACTTAATTATGAATTTTAAGAAATGTTTACGTTGTGGATGCTTTTTTTCATCAGTAGATGATATTTGCCCAAATTGCGCACCAAAAGATAATTTTGAAATGTCAAAATTAAAAACTTTTTTAACTAATCAAGTAGAAGATGCTTCAGTTGCAGATATAAGTAAAGGTACTGGAATTGATGAATCAAATATAAATAGATTTATGAATAATAAAGACTTTATTAAAGCTGTAAAAAAAGAGAAAAATAATATAGATATCAATTTATAAGGGGGACGTTTTATGTCTAATATTTTTGAGGAATTAACCCAAAGAGGTTATACAGAACAATTAACACATCCAGAAGAAATTAAAAATTTATTAGATAATGAATCAATATCATTTTATATAGGATTTGATCCAACTGCAGATAGTTTACATGTAGGACATTTTATTTCTTTAATGGTTGCATCACATATGCAAAAAGCAGGACATAGACCTATTATTTTAATTGGTGGTGGTACTGCTACAATAGGTGACCCTTCTGGCAAAACAGATATGAGAAGAATGATGTCTAGAGAAGAAATAGATCATAATGTTGAATGTTTTAAAAAGCAAATTGCTAAATTTTTATCTTTCGAAGGTGAAAATGCTGCAATAATAGTAAACAACGCAGATTGGTTACTAGATTTAAAATTTATTAACTTTGCAAGAGAAATCGGTTCATTATTTTCTATTAACAAAATGCTTGCTGCAGAATGTTATAAGCAAAGAATGGAAAGGGGTTTAACATTCTTCGAACTTAGCTATATGTTAATGCAATCATATGACTTTTTATATTTACATGATAAATATGGTTGTAAATTACAAATGGGTGGAAATGACCAATGGTCAAACATTTTAGGTGGTGTTGACTTAATAAGAAGAATTGGTCATTCTGATTCATATGGTCTTACATTTAAACTTCTTACAACAAAAGAAGGTAAAAAAATGGGAAAAACAGAAAAAGGTGCATTATGGTTAGATGCTACAAAAACATCACCATATGATTTCTATCAATATTGGAGAAATATTGATGATGCCGATGTAAAAACTGTTTTAAGTTTACTTACTTTCTTACCTATGGAAAAAGTCGAAGAACTTTCTAATTTGAAAGATGAAAAAATAAATGAAGCTAAAAAAGTAGCTGCATACGAAATAACAAAATTAATTCATGGCGAAGAAGAAGCAAAAAAAGCAGAAGAAGCTTCTAATGCTTTATTTGGTGGACAAGGTAGTTTAGACAATATGCCAACTGCTACAGTTGCAAGTAATATTTCTATATTAGATGCAATAATTCAAGTTGGATTTGCACCATCAAAAGGTCAAGCACGTCAATTAATTACACAGGGCGGTATATCTTTAAATGATACAAAAATATCTGATACAAATTATATACTTTCAGATACAGATTTTAAAGATGGATTTGCAATTCTAAAAAAAGGAAAGAAATCTTATTACAAATTACAAAAATAATCGCATAACCACCAGTGATTTTTTCCGGCTAAAGCTTTACTGCCATTCAGACTATCTGAAGATTTTCGTAAAGTAAAATACAGGATAAAGCATTTTATCCTGTATTTTTTATCTTATATAATTAAAAATGGGATTTTAGGAACGTCCCCAAATCCCCCCTATAGACCTCCCAAAATCCCCATGTTATTAGTTTTTCTTTCTATTATATTCTATTAATCTCTTTTCATTTTTATAAGCAATAACTGTTAATGTTAATACTGCTAATATAATTCCTAATGGTAATGTGTAATAACTAATAGGTATTCTTGCTATTGCTAAAACGCTTAAATATAATGCTTCTATTACTATTGGCCAAATTATTAATTTTGCCACAACTTTTACTACTCCTAATTTTCTAAATCTTATTGCTTCATATGCAATAATTAGAACTGCTGAAATTGCTATTGGCCAAACATAATTCGCCATTAAGTCTCTTCCTCTATAATGAGGTATCTCTACTACTGTTAAATCATCTTTTGTTAAAGATGTTTCATATTTTTCATTTATTTTTGTTACTAAATTATTTAATTGGTCATCATTACTTTCTCTAACTGTAATTGCCACAGAATCATTAAAGAATTCTATTTTTTGTACTAATACATCATCTGTTCCAAATACTTCTTTAGCAATAGATTCTACATCAGCTTTTGTATAATCTTTACCAATATAAACTTCGATTCTATTAGAATCATCATATGCTAAACTAAATTTAAACTTTGCTGTACATCCAACAACTATACCCGCAATTATTATAATTGCCATAATAATATATAGTATTTTATTTTTCATCTTAGTTTTTTTTCGTTCCATCTTTTCACCCTCTCATATTATTTTTCTTCTGCTTTTATAATTAAATTTTTGGTTACAAGTAAATTATATATAATTGATGCTGTAATTCCCCAGAAAACAACCATTCCAAAACTATATATTGGAATAAATGAGTTAAATGCAAATACGATAGCAATAATATATGCTGGTACAGACATCATACAGAATTTTACTAGTACACTTTTCATTACTTTATCATTATCTTTCTTACCTTTTACAGCTTTTAATAACACATAAAGTAATATATAATTTAATAATTGTATTAATGCTAATCCTATAATTCCACCAATTCCTACTTCTACATTTGTAAGTCTTAAAATTAATAATATAACTGCAATAAATCCAACATTAGATATTGTTGCAAGTATTCCATTTACTCTAAATTTAATTATTAAGAAGATAAATAATACTACTGCAATAGCTCCTAATACTATAATTACATTTTTTAATAAATCTACTGTTATCGGAGATTCTATATATTTATTGCTTTCCAATGAATATGTAATTGGCATTACACCATTTTTTATTAATGAAGCCATTGTTTGAGCTTGTGTTATATATGTATCTAATTTGTTGTTTTCATCATCTGTATTTAATGCACTTCCTGTTCCTATTAATAAGTCTAATGTTCCTGTTGTATTTTCCTCAGAAAATTGTTGTCCTGGTGCAATTGTAGTTCCATCTATTACCATATCTATTTTCTTAGATGATGCTTCAGCTGTGTCTGTTGTTCCATCAGTTGTTGTATTTGTAGCTTCATTCGCTGTTTCTGCAGCATTTAAGTCTTCCTCTGTTATTTCATTAGATACTGTATTATTAGAAACTGTATTTGTTGTATCTTCTGATACTGCATTACTATTATATGTTCTTGATATTTCTTGTAATTTTTCTTTTCCTTGTTTATTAAATTCTATTTCTAAATACACATTAACTCCTGATTGTGTATTATTATACAAAACCTTAGCATCTTTTACATCATCATTATTTAATAATATTTCTTCTGTTTCTGAATCTTTTAATTCAAATTTTCCTACTTCTGATAATGTTGATATTATATCATCTGTTGAATCATCTTCTTTTAGTTCTACAACTATATTCCCATTGTCTTTATCTTGTCTTACTTTATAATCTGTAACCCCAGATGTTTTTAATCTATTTATTAATATTTGTTTTGATTTTTCATAATTTTCAGCAGTTAAATTTTCTGCCTTATTTGTTTCTTCTGATGTTTTTGTATAACCATTTTCTGTAATAACATCTTCCGTATAGCCTTGGCTTGAAAGCTCTTCTTCTGTTCCTGATGCAATCTTAGCACCTGTTGAATCTGTTAATGTTATTGTTTCATTTTGTTCGACATTTAATTGAATTATTCTATTTCCTTCTATATCTGAACCTAATATGAAGTCTGGAATAATATCTGACATTTCGTTTTTATCTTTTACATATATGCCCACAAAAGATATTAAAGATAACAAAATTATAATAAATACTATTAATGTTATTCTTAAACCTTTCAATTTGTTTATTTCTTTTGCTTTTTGCTCTTTTTTTAGTTTTTCCTCTTTGTTCACTTTTTCTCCTCCTTAGTTAAAAACATTGAATATAGTCTTGTTAAATTCTATCTTAAATCATAAAAAAATTCAACTACTTTTTCCTAAATAGTTGAATTTTATAATTGGTAAACTTTGGTTATTGTTTCCGTAGATAAATCTCCGATTTAAACAGCACTTTATTATCCTATTTTTTCCTATTAAGATTAACTCCTATTATTCCTCCTATTCCCCCAGCAATAACACCTAAAATAATTAATAAAATAGTTTTGCTAGAAAAATTAATATTTCCTGAAAATATTAAAGAAATTAATAAATAAATAAGCATATATAATACACCTATTATTAACCCATTTACAATTCCTTTCTTTTCTAGCTTAATAGTAGCAATTGAACTTCCTATTAAAATTGCTAATGTATTTACTGCTATTACTAATGTTGGTATATTATTATCCGAAATAGAAGAATATGTCATTATTAATGATAAAATTATTAATCCAAATATATTTATTATAAAAGCTATTATTTCCCCTTTTAATATAGCAATTCCATTCTTTTTTAATATTCCTTCTTCCATAATTTAAGCCTCCCTAATAAATTCTATTTAGGAAGGCTATTAATTATTACTTTAATTTCTTACTAATTCATTTGTATCAGATGTTCCGTTATTAATGTTCATATTGTTATTTAAATTTGAATCATTAACATCTGTATTAACTTTCTTAATTCCATTTGCCTTAAATACTTCATCTAAGTTTCCTTGTTGTCCATTCATTTCTAGATAATAAATATCTTTTCCATTTTCTGTTCTATAGAAAATATTATCTAATAAGAAACCAACTAATTGTTCTCCTAATGGGTTATATACTGCATATTTCTTATTTGTATCATTTTCACTTATTTCTTTACCTACTATAATTCCTTCGTAGTCTTCTAGTAGTACTGCATTGTTTGCAGATTTTGTTTGTGTTGAAGTTACTATACAACCGATACTATCATATTCTACTGGTAATATAACTTCTCCATTTATGTTATATAATCCCCATTTTTCATCTCTTTCTACAGGTATAATAGAATCATAGAATAAATATTGATTTCCATCTTGTACACTTGGATATTGATTTTTATCTACACCAATTTGATCAAATTCAGCATATAGTATTTGTCTTTCGCTCTTGTTTATTACACCATATTTATCATTGCTTTCTACTATATAAAGTCCTGTATCTTTATCTAATAATTTTATCGAATCATAATTCATAGAGATTTTACTTTGTCCTAATTCACTTATAATTCCATATTTGTCATTATTTTCTACTAAAAATTCTTCTGTTGTTTCTAACCATTGTACACTTGTATAACGTGGACCTGCAATTTCTGTTCCATCCGGTCTAATTATTCCTGTTAATCCATTTTCTTTTTGAGCAACAATCATATCAGATGCTAATGCCTTTTTATTAACGAAGTTTGAATCTACTGCATTATATCCTAAACTTGCAATTTTTGTTTGATATTGTTCATATAAGTACTCTGTTCCTGCTAAAGTAATTTTATTTGTTGCTTGGTTATAATTTACTTTTGCATTTAATAATGGTTGTAAGTCTTCTACATATGCATATAGTTGTCCATTTGCATATTTTATCTTTTCTGATAGATACATATAACCATACTCGTTATCATTAGTATCTTCTTTTAATAAGACTTTATTTATTTTATTTTGGTTAGCATGGAATTCTACTGCTTCATCATTACATTGAACAACTCCTGAATTATTGTCTTCGGAATTTTTACCATATTCACCATGTAAATATGTATATCCTGTTACATGTGGTGCCACATCTGAAATAGATACAAATACTTTACCTGTTTGCTCATCTGTTATAATCGTTGTATCTTTTATAGAAACTCCTACCCCATCAACTGTAATTCCCCATTGTAAACTTTGGAAATACATCATTGCTACAACTATTCCTATTATTAAAAGAATTGCTACAACTATACATGAAATAATTATTATTCCTTTTTTCTTTACTCTCTTTTTTTCTTCTTTGAACAATTCCTCATTATCAAATAAATCCATAACTTTCCCCCTATTCAACTACTCTTTTGTGTCATATCCGTACTTTTTATAAAACTCTTTTCTAAAGTTTCCTAAATTATCATTCTCTATTTCCATTCTAACTCTTTCCATAAGTTTAGTCAAGAAATATAGATTATGAATTGAAAGTAATCTAACTCCTAAAATTTCTTTTGCTTTAATTAAATGTCTTATATATGCTCTTGTATAATTTTTACAAGCATAACAATCACATTCTTCGTCTATTGGACCCCAATCTTTTTCGTAAGTTGCATTTCTTATTACAACTTTTCCATTCCATGTCATTGCAGTTCCATTTCTTGCAATTCTTGTAGGTAGTACACAATCACACATATCAATTCCTGCCATTGCTGCTTCTATTAAATAATCTGGGCTTCCTACTCCCATTAAGTATCTTGGTTTGTTTTCTGGCATAAGTGGTGCTGTAAAACGTAATATATCTAAAAATTCTTCTTTAGGTTCTCCTACACTTATTCCTCCTATTGCATATCCCGGTAAATCTAATTTTGCTAAATCTCTTGCAGATTTTTCCCTTAAATCTTTATAAAATCCACCTTGGATAATTCCAAACAAAGCTTGATCATCTGGTCTTGCATGTGCTGCTTTACATCTCTCTGCCCATCTTGTAGTTCTTTCCATAGATTTTTTTGTATAATCATATGTTGATGGGTATGGGCAACATTCATCAAATGCCATCATGATATCTGACCCTAGAATATTTTCTGTATGCATAACACTTTCTGGTGTAAATTTAATTCTTCTTCCATCTAAATGAGATCTAAATTCTACACCTTCTTCTGTTATTTTTCTAAGTCCACTTAAACTAAATACTTGGAATCCTCCACTATCTGTTAATATTGCTCTATCCCAGTTCATAAACTTGTGAAGTCCACCTGCTTCTTGTATTACTTCTTCCCCAGGTCTTAAATATAAATGATATGTATTTGATAAAATTATTTTTGCATCTATCTCATTTTTTAATTCATCAGGTGTCATACTCTTTACTGTTGCTTGTGTTCCTACTGGCATAAATACTGGCGTTTGTATGTCACCATGAGGAGTGTGTATTACACCTCTTCTTGCTCCAGTTTGTTTACATTTATGTATTAACTCATATGTTACTGCTGGTTTCATAGTTCCTCCTTCTTATTTACATATTTACAAATTTCGCTTTCAGTGACCTCTTCTTTTTTACAATTAAACTCTTTGGCTATATTTTTAAACATAGTATCTATCTTATCTGCACTTGCTAAATCCTTTGGTCTACCATTTTGCCTATACCAATTATAATCATCTATTATAGAACGACAAGGATATCCATCTATGTTATATATTTTTTCGTCTTTTAAATTTTTAACTAAAACTGCCTCAGTTTTTTCGTTTACAGTATAATGATTTGGAAATGGCTTACCACTTATATGAACATTAAACTTCTTACTTAATTTATCAAATGAATTTTGTGTTACATATAAATCTACATCGTCTGTTTCTTCTTTTAAATTATGCATTAATAAGCTTCCACCACTTATTATACAATATTCTTTCTTATCTAAGTCTAGGCTGTCTAGATATTCTTCAAATTCTTTTTTATTCATTATTTAACACCCCTTTATCTTCGATTCCTAGAAGTTGTCTAACATATAATCTTTTTGGATTATCTAGCTTGTCCAATTCTTCTACTGCTCTACCCAGTTTTAAAAAATGTAATTTTTTAAATTCCTTTTCTCCATCCGTTTCTTCTAAAAATTGATAATACTTATTAAAATGTTCTTCTAATTGATTTTTTGAATATATTGAATATGCTTTTAATATTACACAGTATGAATGCCTTTTTCCTTCGGGCTTTTCTATATATTCGAAATTGTAACTTTCTATTTGTTCTTTATCATCTAAGTCTAAATTTAATTCTTCTTTTAATTCCCTTTTTGCTGTTTTTATTAAATCAAATTCACCATTTACTATATCAAATTTTTCGTCTATACCTCCACCAGAAACTTGCATCATTCTAGGATATGAAGTTGTGTCATCTAGTTCTCCTATAACAGCATATCCATCTTTTGTAACAATATATGTTCCTCCTGCAAGATTGTGACAAGCATATTGTTCTTCTATTCCATGCCTTTCGTCATATAAGTAGTGTGCATAATCTGTTTTTTCTATTGTTAGAAATATATCCTCCTTGTATAATATACTTAGGGTTTAAAGTTACCCTTAACTTTATATTTTATGTCACTTTCGTGATATAATTCTTATATTAACACTGTGGACTCTTATTCCTCCTTGTAGCTTTGACTACTTAAATAAGAATATTGCCACAGTTTTATTATTAATTGGTAATTAGTTAGATAAGACTCTGATCTTTTATTTAGTGCAAGGTTCCAAGTAATAAAACTCGCTGGGTGTTGTCACAGTTGTTAATAAATTTATCACAAGGAGGTAAACACTATGGTTTACATCGGCATTGATATTGCCAAATTTAAACACTTTGCTTCTGTTGTTAGCTCAGATGGTAAAGTTATTGTAAAACCTTTTTCTTTTGAAAATTCTCGTCAAGGTTTTATGAAATTAGTTGAAGAAATTGAGAATTTTCAAGATTGCTTAATTGGTTTAGAATCTACTGGTCATTATGCAGAAAATCTTATTGACTTCCTTTATGACCGTGGCTATAAAATAGGTGTTATTAACCCTATTCAAACTGATGCACTTCGTGATTCTAATATCAGAAAAACTAAAACAGATAAGATTGATACTACTCTTATTGTTCAATGTTTAATGCTTAATAAATACTCTCTTGTTAATTCAAAAGATATTGATATGATTAAACTTAAACGTCTTTCTCGCTTCAGAATGGAAATGGTTCAGCAACAGACTAGAATTAAAACTCAATTAACTTCTTGTCTCGATATTGTTTTTCCAGAATTACCACTATTTTTTAAAGGCAATATTCATTTAAATTCTGCTTATGCTTTGCTTGAAAAATATTCTTCTGCTAAAACAATTAGTTCCACTAGAATCGACGGATTAACTAATATTCTTTATAACAATTCTAGAGGTAAATATAATTATGACAAAGCTGTCGAATTAAAAGCCTTAGCTAAAAATAGTGTAGGCTTATATAATCCTGCTATTGAATTACAAATTCAATGTTTAATTAAACAGCTTCGCCTTTATAAAAAACAAATTGCTGAAATTGATGAAGGCATTGCCACTATTATGAAAATACTAAATTCTCCAATTTTAACTATACCTGGTATAGGTTATACTTTAGGTGCAATGATTTTAAGCGAAATCAATGATATAAAAAGATTTAGCAACCCTTCTAAATTACTAGCATTTGCTGGTTTAGACCCTGTTGTTAAACAATCTGGAAATTTTCAGGCCTCATCAACGAAAATTTCTAAACGTGGTTCTACATACCTTCGCTATGCAATCTATAGAGTTGCTTTCCTTATTATATACAATAACGAAACTTTTCACAACTACTATTTAGATAAACGTGCACAAGGTAAGAGCCATAGGTCTGCATTAGGTCATGTTTCTAATAAATTAATTAGAGTTATCTTCAAGATTCTAACTGACCAAATACCTTTTAATTTAAGCTAACAATAAAATTTTCAAAGTACATATTTTCAAGAGTTTCAGAAGTTTTTAAAAAATTAACTAAAAACTTCTATTTGTCATGCAAATTTTTATCTAACGAATCCATTAAAAAAATTTTTAATTTTTCTATTGACAATTAATAGTTAGTCTTATTTTCTTCCATTTTTGTTACATTCCAAACTTCCCCATTAAATAAGTTTGGATTTTCTTTTACTTGTTCATTCCAAAATATATCTATTTTATCTCGCAAACTTTGTGGCAAATTCATTCTTTTATGAATAGTTTTTGTTTTAACTTGCTTTTTTGTATGTATAACCATAATTTTCTCCTATCTTACAAAATAAGCATTGCATCTCCAAAACTGAAAAATCTATATCTTTCTTTGACAGCCTCATTATATGCTTTCATAATATAATCTCTACCTGCTAATGCAGAAACGAGCATTATTAATGTTGATTCTGGTAAATGGAAATTTGTTACTAAACCATCTAAACATTTATATTTATAACCTGGATAAATAAATATTTGTGTGTCCCCTTCAGTAGGTTTTACCATTCCATTTTCATCTGCTATTGTTTCTAATACTCTACAAGAAGTAGTCCCTACGGCTATAACTCTTTTTCCATTTTTCTTAGCATTATTTATTTTATCTACATCTTCTTGTTTTATATAGAAATGTTCTGAATGCATATGGTGTTCTTCTACATTTTCTACTTTTACTGGTCTAAAAGTTCCAATTCCTACATGTAATGTTACATTTGCTACATCAATTCCTTTTGCCTTTATTTTTTCAAAAAGTTCTGGAGTAAAATGTAATCCTGCTGTTGGTGCTGCTGCTGAACCTTCATATTTGGCATAAACAGTTTGATATCTATCATTATCTTTTAAAGATTCATGAATATATGGTGGAAGTGGCATTAAACCAATTTTATCTAGAATTTCGTTAAATATTCCTTCATATTTAAATTCTACTTTTCTTGTTCCACCTTCCATTACATCTAGTACTTTTGCTTTTAATATTCCATCTCCAAATTCTACTTCTGTACCAGGTTTTAATTTATGTCCTGGTCTTACAATACATTCCCATATATCTCCTTCTATTCTATTTAATAGAAGAAATTCTATTTTTGCTCCTGTTGCTTTTTTCCCATATAATCTTGCTGGTATTACTTTTGTATTATTTCTTACTAAACAATCTCCTGGTTCTAAGTAATCTATTATGTCTTTAAATGTTTTATGTTCTATAGTTTGGTTTGCTCTATTTAAAACCATTAATCTTGATTCATCTCTTTTTTCTATAGGTGTTTGTGCTATTAATTCTTCTGGTAAGTCATAATAAAAATCTGAAACGTTCACTTTTAAAATCTCCTATCTATATATATTGTAAATTGAGTTTTCTGTATAATAGAAAATTCAACAAAATTCCAAACTTATTATACTATATTTTTTATGTATACTCAAGGTTTAAAAAACTATTTTTTCTTTTAATTCTTGCTTTGTTAATTCTAAATCTTTACTATTTTCTATTTTTAAACAATGTATATTAGGATATTTCTTTTCTATTTCATCAGACATTTCTAAATATACTTTTTGTTGATTTATGCTTTTCTCTGCTTCGAATTTAGCATATTGGGGTACTGCTTTATTATCCCTTTTTAATCTTTGAGTATATAAACTTTCATCTTCTAAGTATAGTGTAACATAGTAAATTTCAAAGTCTAATTTAGCGAAATCATCTAGCAATTCTTCATAAACATCTGTAAATGAGTACTCTTTATATTTTAATCTACAATAATTTTCTTCTGTAAAAAATGTTCTATCAAATACTAAATTTATACTTTGATTTCCCATCTTTTTTAAATATTCTATTAAATCTTTATACATAGTTTCTGCTTTTTTCTTGCCTGTAGGCGTGCTATCTGCAGTTCCACATAATCTATATAAATTTGTATACGGAATAGTATATCTTAAATAATCCGTAATCGTTGTTTTTCCTGCGCCTTGTGGTCCTTCTACTACTATTAATTTTGAATTTGCCATTTTTTATTCCCCCTATTACAAACTAAAAATATTATATAAAAATAGAGTTTTTTTTACAATAAATTTATATGATTTTTCTATCTATTTTTGATACAATATTTTTGGTGATTATTATGGATAAAATAACAATTTTTTTAATACGACATTCTGAACAATTAAAGATTAATACTTTATTAAATAATTCTGAAAATAGCCAAATTGCTAATGAAAAAATAATTTTATCTGTTGAAGGTGAAAAAAAGGCAGAAGCACTAAGTAAGATAAAAGAACTATCTAATCTAAATTCAATATGGTCTAGTACTTATGTACGTGCGCTAGCCACTGCTAAATACATTGCTGAACGTAATAATTTAGAAATACAAATTAGTACATATTTAAACGAAAGAAAAATAGGGAATTTAGATTCTCTATCTAAACTTAGAGATAAATTCACTCACACTTTTACTACAGAACAGTTGTTAGATGAAAATTTAAAGAACAAAGATGGAGAGAATAGATTTGAAGTTAATAGGCGAATGACAAGTTTCATTAATAAACTATTAGCTGAATATACTGGATCTAAAATTGCAATAGTTAGTCATGGTGCATCAATTAAATTTTTATTAATGAATTGGTGTTCTTTAAATGAAAACTTCGAATTGTTTTATAAAAATAAAGTTTTAAAAATCGATTCTCCTAGCGTTATAAAACTTGAATTTAATAAAAATTCACTACTAAATTTAAGCCAAATATATTAATTTAATTAGTATTTAGTATATTTTACCTCCTTTTTAATAAACTAGTAATATGGAGGTTTAGGCATGTTAAATAAATTTAAAACTTATTTTAAGGCTATTCTTATTCCCGTTCTTGTTGGTGGTATTGTTGGCTTTTTCATTTCTGGTAGTATAGATTATAATTCTTTAGAAAAACCATTTTTGTCACCACCTAGCATTACTTTTCCAATTGTATGGACAATTTTATATATTTTGATGGGAATTTCGTATGCCATATTAGAGAGTAATTCATTAGTAAATTCTAAAATAAACTCTATCTATTACTTACAATTATTTTTTAATGCTCTTTGGCCTATTGCTTTCTTCTTATTAAAATGGAGATTATTTGCTTTTATCTGGATTATAATTCTTGCAGTTTTAATTATTATTATGATAGCTAGATTTTATGAAAAGCAAAAAACTGCTGCATGGTTACAAGTCCCATACTTACTATGGGCATTATTTGCAACCTATTTAAATTTTGGAGTTTATTTACTTAATAGATAAATGTTTAAAAAATATAAATCCCCTGGCATACTAAACCAGAGGATTTTTTAAATAGGGATTTAAGGAACGTCCCCAAATCCCTGGCGAGGAGTGTCCTCAAATTCTTTTTTTATTTTTATTTTACTACTTCAACATCTATGTCTATTGTTTCGTCGTTTATTTTTGTTTCTACATAGTTTTCTCTTTTTTCGTTATAGAAGATGTTGTCTGCTAATGTGTCTTTCATTATTTGGTCTTTATATTTTTCTATAACTGCTTTTAATGTATCACAATTTGCAAAGTATAAGTTTATTCTATCTAATACTTCGAAGTCTCTATCTTTTCTCATGTTTTGTACTTTAGATAAAATTTCTCTTAAATATCCTTCTTCTTTAAGTTCTGGTGTTATTGTTGTTTCTAATACAACTCCAAGTTCACCTTCACCTGCAAAGGCATATCCTTCTTTTCCTTGCATTGTTACTAATAAGTTAGATTCGTCTAAAGGTATTTGAGTATCTTCTACTTCTATATATTCTACTCCACCGTTTTTTACTTTATTTGCTAAATCCATTTGATTTAGTTTAGAGATTGCTTCTCTAATTTTTGGAATTAATTTTCCATATTCTTTTCCTAAAACAGGTAGGTTTGGTTTTATTTCGAAATCAACATATTTAGACATATCTGCACCTAGTACAACTTCTTTTACATTTAATTCTTCTTTTACTATGTCTCCATAATATTCTGGAAGTGTTCCTACAGATATTAACATTTCTGAAAGTGGTTGTCTATTTTTTATATTAGCTGCATTTCTTGCACTTCTACCTAATTTAACAATCTTATATGCTAAGTCCATTTCTTTTTCTAGGTCTTTATCTATTGCTGATTCATCAACCTCTGGCCATAAGCATAAATGTACACTTGCTAGTGCTTCTTTATCTAAATTAACAACTAAGTTTTGGTAAATTTCATCTGTTATGAATGGTACAAATGGTGCAGAAATTTTTACTAAGTTAACTAAAACATTATACAAAGTTACATATGCTCCTACTTTGTCATCTTCCATTCCACTTGCCCAGAATCTTTCTCTGTTTCTACGAACATACCAGTTAGAAAGTTCATCTGTGAAGTCTTCTATTAACAATGCTGCTCCTGTTATGTCATATTTATCTAATTTTGCATCTACTTCTTTTATTAATGTATACATTTTAGAAAGTATCCATTTATCCATTACATTTGTTACTTTAAAGTCTTTGTAGTTTAATGGATTAAATTGGTCAATCTCTGCATATAATACATAGAATGAATATACATTCCATAATGTACTTAAGAATTTTCTTTGTGTTTCTTGTACACTTTTTACAGATAATCTTGTTGGAATCCATGGTGCGCTACATGTATAGAAATGCCATCTAGTAGCATCTGCTCCAACAGTATCTAGTAATTCGAATGGGTCCACACCATTCTTTTTAGATTTAGACATTTTTTGTCCTTTGTCATCTAGAACATGTCCTAATACTATACAATTTTCATATGATGATTTATCAAACAAACATGTAGAAACTGCAAGTAGTGTATAGAACCATCCTCTTGTTTGGTCTATTGCTTCTGAAATAAATTGAGCTGGGAAGTTTGCTTCGAATATTTCTTTATTTTCGAATGGATAATGCCATTGTGCAAAAGGCATTGAACCAGAATCAAACCAACAATCTATAACTTCTTTTGCTCTTGTCATTTCTTTACCACAATGTGGACATTTTAGATGTACATCATCAATATATGGTTTATGAAGTTCTATATTGTCTGGTACATTTATTCCTTTTTCTTTTAATTCTGCTATACTTCCAATACATTCTTGATGACCACATTCACAAGTCCAAATTGGAAGTGGAGTTCCCCAATATCTATCTCTTGAGATTCCCCAATCTATAACATTCTCTAAGAATTTTCCAAATCTTCCTGTTTTAATTGTTTCTGGCATCCAATTTATTGTGTCATTATTTTTTAATAAATTGTCTCTTAGTTTGCTCATTGCAACAAACCAACTTTCTTTTGGATAATATAAAAGTGGTGTGTCACATCTCCAGCAATGTGGATAAGAGTGTAGATGTTTTTCTTTACTGAACAATTTATTTTCTTCTTCTAACCATTTACAGATACCTTCATTACAATCTCTTACAAATTTACCTGCCCAAGGTTCTACTTCTGGAACAAATTTTCCTTCTTTATCTACTAAATTTACAAAAGTTATTCCATTTTGTTTTGCAACTAAACTATCATCTTCACCATATGCTGGTGCAATGTGTACTATTCCTGTACCATCTGTTAATGTTACATAGTCCCCATGTATTACTTCGAATGCTTTTCCATCTACTTTTGCAAATGGCATTAGTTGTTCATATTTTGTTCCTAATAATTCTGTTCCTTTATATTCTTTTAAAACTTCATATTCTTTGTCTTTTAAAACTGTTTCTACCAAATCTTTAGCAAGAACATATACTTCATATTTTGATTCTTCCTCAGTTCCAACATTTACTTTAACATCTGCATATGTGTAAGCTTTATTAACACATAGTGCTAAGTTTGATGGTAATGTCCAAGGTGTTGTTGTCCAAGCTAAAATATATTTATTTTCTTCACCTTTTACTTTAAATTTAGCTATACAAGTTAAATCTTTTACGTCTTTATATCCTTGTGCAACTTCGTGTGATGAAAGTGCTGTTCCACATCTTGGGCAATATGGCATTACTTTATGACCTTCATATAGTAATCCCTTTTTCCACATTTCTTTTAATGCCCACCATACAGATTCTATATATTCATTATGATATGTTACATATGGTTTTTCCATATCTACCCAGAATCCTACTTTGTTTGTCATTTCTTCCCATAGATGAACATATGTGAAAACACTTTCTTTACATTTTTTTACGAATTTTTCTACACCATATTCTTCTATTTGTTGTTTTCCTGAAATTCCTAATTCTTTTTCTATTTCTAGTTCAACTGGAAGTCCATGTGTATCCCAACCAGCTTTTCTTAATACTTTGTAACCTTTCATTACTTTGTATCTTGGTATAATGTCTTTCATTACCCTTGTTTCGATATGTCCAACATGTGGTCTTCCATTTGCTGTTGGAGGTCCATCATAAAATGTGAAGTATCTTTTTCCTTCGTTCATTGCAAAGTTTTTCTTAACAATGTCTTTTTCTTTCCATAGTTTTGCTACATCATTTTCTATGCCTACAAAACCATCTTTAAGTTCTACTTTTTTGTACACTTGTAATTCCTCCTTCTTTATTTTTATTAGGGATTTCACTTTAACTTAATTTATGTTTGCGAAATCAATCAAAAAGCCCTTTTCATCCTGTTTAGGACGAAAAGGGCATAATTTCCGCGGTACCACCTAATTTAATAACTTACGTTATTCTCTCTAATTTCTTTAACGCAGAACATACGACAAAACTTACTATTAGTTCAGTTTCGCAACATATAAGGTGATAACAATTATATTTTATCTTACTAGAATTTCAGCATACATCTAGCTCTCTTAAAGACTAATTTATAACTGTGTTGCCCTTATTTTGTCTTTTTTATGTGCATCTATTATATCATGATATTTTTATTTTGCAAGTATTTTATTGCATTAAAATAGCAAATATAAACCATAAGTATATAAAGCAACAAAGAGAAACACCGATAATTCCTAATACCATTCCTGCTTTTCCTAATTTGCTATTAATTTTATGTATAGATTTAACACCAAAAACTATTGCCAAAATTCCTGTTATTAATGACATATACCAAAATATAATTGTAAGTATTGATATAATTCCTAATGTTAATGATGCTGCTGGCATTCCTGAATAATTGCTCACTTCTTTTTTATAAATTTTTCCCATATTTATCCCCCTTAATCAAATATAATTTCTTTTATTTCTGCCAATGTATCTATATTATTTGCTTTAATTTCCTTATTTGAAACAGTATATAATGTATCATCTATGTATAATCCTCTAATATCAGAAGTATAATTATTAGAATTAACATCATGTGTTATTATTCCTCTTAAATTAAATCCATTTGCTATGTCTAGACTATATACTGCATATCCAACTTTATTATATGTTCTACTCTTTAAGTAACTTGTATATGACTTTGTAGCAGAAGATATATCATCATCTTCTGTAATACTTAAATCTGTCGTATAATTTTTTATAGGAATTGCTAATAGATTTCTTTCTTTATCTAATAATAGCGCTTTATGATTTTCTAAAACTGTAGAATTTGTTTTTGAATCTCCTATTACTTCCTCTGATATCATTTTTGGATTACTTATATCAGAAACATCAAATAAAGCCATTTTCATTCCTGTAACTTTCGCAGAAGTTGAAGTAACTCTTCCTAAAGAATTTCTTCTAACAGTTTCTTCTGTTTGAAAACCAAAACCAATAATATGATTTTCATCATATGGTTGTAAATATGTACTATATCCTGGGATTTTTAATGCACCTAAAGCTTTTGGATTTTCTGGGTCGCTTAAATCTATAGAATATAGTGGATCTATATTTTTATATGTTACAAGATATGCTCTATCTCCCACAAATCTTGCTGAATACATTTTTTCTCCCTTAGCCAGATATGCTGTTTCTCCTAATTGTTTCAAATTATTATCTAAGACTACAACTCTTGAACCTTTCGTTGAGCTGTATAATGCAATTCTTAAATTATCATCTTTTTCATCTAAAGAAAATTGGTCTATAGTTGTTCCTTCTACTCTAGCTTTAGTTTGATATTCTACACTTCCATCTTCTTTAAAATTAAATTTATAAATGCTTGAGCCATAAGTACTATCACTCTCTTCTATTGCATCTCCTATTCCTAACAGTCCTTTTATTCCAAATATATCACTAAATTCTACATCTCTGCTTCCACTATATCCATTATCAATTAAATACATGTTTTTTTCTGATATATATGCATTCTCTACATCCATTAAATATGATTGAACTTTTATTTTATTTTCTGGCACATTTAAATTATATGAAGCAATAACTGTTTGCTTCCTTGTATTTAAGTCATTTATTTTATATGCATTTGGTTTGTCTGGATTTACAGTAGCTCCATCTTCTACATATTCCAAATTTCCTTCACTTGTTACTCTTCCTGATGAAATTACATATAAATTGCCATTTATATATCTTGATGTATAATATTCCTTATTTAGCTCAAATTCTTTTATTTTGTCTGGATTTTCTATATCTGCTAAATCGTAAATTTTAACAACTGTTTTAATAGTATTTCCAGATATAATTATTAATTTATTATTTTGTAATATTAAATCTTCTGGATAAACATTACTTAATGGTTCTTCTATCTTTGCAACTATATTCATTTCAGTTGGATTTTTTGCATATGTTATATACACTGTATCATCTGAAATAGAATATACATATTCCCCATCTGTTTTTACAATATCTGCCTCATCCACATTTTCTACTTGTATATTTGTTGTTGAATAATCTGATGTGGTTGTTCCTTTATTTATACTTGGAAGTACAGAATCAAAAGATTTTGTATCACTCGCACTACTTGTTATCTCACTTGGAACAATACCTCCACCAGAAGATTGTGACGAACTTGCATCCTCTATAATTCCACCAGAGAAACTACGAGTAGGTAATGCAATTAATGGACATATGAATGTTGCAAGTACGGTTGACCCTCCTGAATAATTATATCCATCTACTATTTTTTGTAATTGCTTTTCTGAACTAATTTCTGTTAAATCTCCTCTAAATTTTAAATTTGATACTGTAATTCCAATAACAATAGCAATTACTAGTAATAGTGCTATTATTACTGCTAATTTCTTTTTCATTTAATCCCCTCCTATGTCTTTTGTATTTCGACAATATTCTATCATATATTTGTTAGTTTTAACTAGCATTTTTTTATATTTTCGAATATAATATGTACTATAAGAAATTATAAATATAATTCTTGTTACTATTTAAAGCCGAGGTGCTTAATATGAAAAATTACAAATTAGCAATTGTAGGTGCTACAGGTGTAGTAGGTAGAACTGCACTAAAAGTATTAGAAGAAAAAAATCTACCAATTAGTGAATATGTTTTATTTGCCTCAAATAAATCTGCTGGCAAAAAAGTTCAATTTATGAATAAAGAATATATTATACAGGAGTTAACAGAACACTCTTTTGACGAGGGATTTGACTTTGCAATATTTTCCGCTGGTGGCGAGACATCTAAAAAATATGCTCCAATTGCAGCCTCAAAAGGTTGTATCGTAGTAGACAATAGTAGCGCATTTAGAATGGATAAAGATGTACCATTAGTTGTACCAGAAGTTAATCCAGAAGAAATAAAAAATAATCATGGAATAATTGCAAATCCAAATTGTTCTACTATACAAGCGGTTTTGCCATTAAAAGCTTTAGATGATAAATATACGATAAAAAGAATTGTATATTCTACATACCAAGCTGTTTCCGGAGCAGGTCAAAAAGGGTTAAATGATTTAGAAAATGGTAGAAAAGGAATTAATAAATTAGAAAAATTCCCATACCCAATTTATAATAATTGTTTGCCACATATAGATGTATTCACAGAAAATGGTTATACCAAAGAAGAAATGAAAATGATAAATGAAACAAGAAAAATTTTAAAGAAACCAGATTTAAGAATAACTGCAACTACAGTTAGGGTTCCAGTGGAAAATTCACATAGCGAATCTATAAATGTTGAATTTGAAAAGCCATTTGAACTTTCTGAATTAGTAAAAACATTAAAAAGTTTTGAAGGAATAATTGTTCAAGACGATCCAGCTTCTGAAGTTTATCCTATAGCTACAAATACAACTGGACATGATGAAGTTTTTGTAGGAAGAATTAGAAGAGATTTTAGTGTAGAAAATGGTGTAAATCTTTGGGTAGTTGCTGATAATATAAGAAAAGGTGCAGCATCAAATGCTATACAAATAGTAGAAAAAATGATAGAAAAATAGTTCCTAGGGATATGAGAACATTCCCGGGATTCGGGGAGGCTTCCGGGATTTGGGGACGTTCCTTTTTTCCCTTCTAAATTTTTCAGTGCTAAAAATAATCGCAAAATACATTTGCGATTATTTTTTCTTTTTTAATTTTATACAATTTTGACATCTTTCATTTTCTGGACTATAGTTACATTTTAATTCATCAACTTTTATAATGCTTTTAATATAATCAGAAAATTTATTTACAGTATCTTCAGAAATAGCATGTTTCATTTTCTTAGCTTCTTCTTCTGCTGTTTCGTTATTAACATTTAAAATTTGAATTAAAAAAGCTTTTAAAACATTATGTTTTTTTATAATGTTTGTTGCTTCTTCTTTACCCTTTTCTGTTAATTTTATCTCTCCATATGTCTCATAATCCACAAGTCCTAGCTCTTTTAAAGATTTTAAGGCTCTATTTACACTTGCTTTACTAACTTGTAAATAGTCTGCTATATCTGTAACTCTTGCTTCATTTTTATGTAATATTAATATATATATTGATTTTAAATAATCTTCTTGAGATGCAGTCATCATTCTCCTCCTTTTATCTTGCCTTCACCTGGTTTTTGAGCTGCCCCTTAGGCAGTTCCCGGATCAGATCCCTGC
>ENA-OPCC01000343-OPCC01000343.1-human-gut-metagenome-genome-assembly--contig:-NODE-343-length-25174-cov-3.892193_pt1 | contig 25174 bp, 10 predicted proteins | sample MGYA00241558_ERZ501467 | MGnify/ENA primary metagenome ERZ501467 (study PRJEB25962, sample SAMEA2042620) | human gut metagenome | biome: human gut; feature: human-associated habitat; material: faeces...
TCACTTTGAAACTGATTTCATGTGAGGCATCCGGACACAAATTACCGTCTCTATCTACCACTCGCACTGTCACAAAAGATAGATCTTTTCCATCCGCCTTGATTACATTACGATCAGCTACCAATTCAATATGATCCGGTTTACCGGCTGTATGGAGTTCTTTTTCAGCTACAGCTTTCCCGTCAGCATTATAAGCCACGACTTTCACCGTGCCTGGCTCATATTTTGTATCCATCCACATCAGACGATAGCGGTTCTTCAACGAACTATTATTCTTGCTTTGTTTACCATAACTTTTACCGTTGATAAACAGTTCGGCTGTAGGATAGTTGGTATATACAAATACAGGAGTCACTTCGCCTTCACGTCCCGGCCATGTCCAGTGAGGCAGAATATGCAAGGTTTCCGCATCCTTGTTCCATACACTGCGATACAGATAATAGCGGTCTTTAGGCAGACTGGCAAGGTCGATAATACCAAACATAGAACTATGATTCGGCCATGAATTGACATCATATGGTGAAGGTTCGCCCAAATAATCGAATCCTGTCCATACGAATTGTCCGATAGTCCAGTGGTTATCATCGGCTAAGGCGAAATCTTCATCTGGGATATTCGACCACGGACATGCTTCCACGTCATACGAAGAACATTGGTGGTCTTCATATTTGGCACCTTTCTTTTCTTCTACCGGAAATTTGTAGACTCCGCGTGAACTGACAGTGGAAGCCGTCTCGCTACCAAGAATCAAGTTCTGCGGAAGCTGGTCGTAAGATTCTTTATAACGCTGTGTGCGATAATTAAGTCCCGGAATGTCAATCATCGCTGCAAATCCGTTGGCAAGTACACAAGTCACCTGGTCCATTCCGCAAGTGACAGGACGGGTAGGATCTTCACGATGGCAGATGTCTTGCAGGAAACGTGAAAGTTTCGGTCCACGATCGCCGTTCCACTGATCCGGTACTTCATTACCGATACACCACATAACCACACTTGGATTATTGCGATACTGATGAATCAGATTCACCAGATCTTTTTCTGCCCATTCATCAAAAACTTTATGATAACCGTTCTGCACTTTGGCCGCTTTCCATTCATCGAATGATTCCGCCATAATCATCATACCCATCTCATCACAAGCCTTAATCAACTCAGGAGCGGGCATATTGTGTGAAGTGCGGATGGCGTTACACCCCATATCCTTCAAGATACGGATCTGACGACGAATACCGGCTTCGTTGGCGATACCTCCCAACGGACCAAGATCGTGATGATTGCAGACACCCTTGAACATGGTTTTCTTTCCATTGAGGAAAAAGCCTTTGTTCGGAATGATCTCAATGGAACGGATACCGAACGGGGTAGTATATTCATCCTTCAAAGTGTTGCCTTCGTACACTTTCGAAACCGCATTGTAAAGGTTAGGAGTATCGGGAGTCCACAAAGCCGGAGCAGTAACAACAAAATCCTGCTCAAAAACATTGCCGTCGAACTTACTGCCCTGCTTCTCATTAGTTGCCACAACCTTACCATTCTTATCCTTCAATTCGGTGACAATACGGTATCCTTCAAATGTTTTGCCTGCAGGTATATCGAGCTTTGTCTTCAGATTGACCTTAGCAAATTCGTCCTTCACTACCGGAGTGGTCAACTGAGTACCCCAAGTAGGAATATGAGCATCTTCATTCACTACCAGATGTACATTGCGATACAATCCCGCACCGGGATACCAACGTGAAGATTCGTTTTCGTTTTCAAGACGAACAGCCAGTGTATTCTTTTCACCCGGCTTCAAATAAGGGGTGGCATCCACATAAAAACTATTGTAACCGTAAGGCCAGTAACCGGCCTCTTGTCCGTTGATATAGACATGAGCATGGCTCATAGCACCATCAAAAACCAAAGTAGCCTTCTTACCTTTACTGAATGAAGGGGCCTCAAAATCGAGACGATACCACCCTACACCTACAAAAGGAAGCCCACCGGTACGTCCGGCATGCTCCATCGCCTCTTTTTGTCCATCTTGCGAAATAGCCACATTCTGCTTATCGTTATTGATACTGAATGGACCATAAATAGCCCAATCATGGGGTACCGTTACCGATTGCCACTTTGCATCATCATAAGTGGAGTTACTGAAGTCCTTACTGTCTTCACGGGTAAACTTCCACCCTTTTTCAAAGGTTTGTTCCGTACGGACCTGTGCACATACCAACAGCGGCACAGCGAGCATCGAAGCAAATGCAATTTTGATTTTCTTGTTCATGATTGATTTGTTTTTATTTTAATATAAATTCCATTGTTCCGGCATGCACCAACTCCTCATGGCTGATACGATAGCCTGCATGTTTCTTTCCGTTCAACCTCACCTCTTTGATCAGATCGGCATCATTTCCGGGACGAACAGCCGTAATAACCAATTCTTTTTCTTTGTAATACTTCGGATCAAGCCGAATAGTCACTTTGTCGAAAGTAGGTGTAGTCAGTGTATAGTCGGGCATTCCCGGACAATCGGGATAGAGACCTATCATACTGAAAATGGCCCATGCCGACATGGTTCCGGTATCATCATTACCGGGAATACCATTAGGCTGGTCAGTGAAATATTCAGCAAGCAACCGTTTCACCTGTTTCTGAGTACGCCACTCTTCTCCCTTGAAGTAGCTGAACAAATAAGGATAGGCAATATCCGGTTCATTAGCCGGATCGTATAGCCCCTCATCAAAGACTTTCTGCAATTTATCCACAAACTTCTTCTTACCTCCCATCAAACGGGTTAAACCTGCAATGTCATGGGGAACATAAAAAGTGTAGTTCCAGGAGTTGCCTTCATGAAAACCGGGACTGGGAGCAAAATTGGCACCCTCCATCGGGTCGAACGGAGAGTAAAATGTTCCATCGGGTAAAATAGGACGCAATGTACCAAATTCTTTGCTGTAATAATGTTTATAGCCCAATGAACGGTCATAGAACAATTTTGCATCTTCTTTCTTTCCTAAAGCCTGAGCAAAACGAGACAAGGCATAATCGGCAATATAATATTCAAGTGCATGCGAAACAGAATTGTCATACTGCTCTGTCAAAGGTACATATCCTTTAGCAATGTAATCATCGATATCGGGACGCATCAGATTATCTTTACCCGGAGTCGTAGCGGACTTATACATGGCTTCATAAGCTGCCTGTACATCAAAGTCACGTAAGCCTTTCATCCAGGTATCTACGATAACAGGAATACTCGGATCACCCTCCATAGTAAGCGTTTCACGGCCGTAAAGTTCCCATTTGGGCAGCCAGCCGTGTTCTTTATACATATCGACCATCGTGCGAACCATATCCAGTTGGCGATCAGGGAAAAGCAGGGTCATCAGCTGATGTACATTACGATAGGTATCCCAAAGAGAAAACACGGTATAACGATTTCCCTTCGTTGTAAGGATCTCACTGCCTTCCATAGCCGGATATTGTCCGTTCACATCCTGCAAAATATTCGGATGGATCAGCAAGTGATACATAGCGGTATAGAATACTGTCTTCTGCTCTTTCGTACCACCTTCAACGAGGATACGCGAGAGATCGTCCTCCCACATGGAACGTGCTTCGGCACGAATCTGATCAAATCCTTTACCAGCCTGTTCCTTATCCAGATTAAGACGGGCATTGGCCATGCTGACAAAGGACACTCCCATGCTTACCTCGATGGTTTCGCCTTCTTCGGTATCGAAAGTAAACCATGTACCAATGTCATCGCCACTCATCTCCTTGGTATAAGCAGTATACAATTTATTCTTGCCGGACGTATTGTCCCACTGGGCTTCTACTGTCATCGGACGCATCTTTTTCCAATAGCCACGGGCACGAGGGACTTTATTGATACGCATTACAAAATAAATGGGAAACACAGCTTGCGGATTGTAGCAAAAAGTACCCAGCAGTTTAGTCCCCTCTATCTCACGCTCATTGACAAAACGGACGGTAGCTCCCGTTTCATTAGTCAACCCTTCGCCAAGATTCAGCAAAATATTACTTTCTCCTTTAGGAAAAGTGAAACGAGTGATTCCGGTACGTAAAGTGGCCGAAACCTCATTCTTGATTCCGTATTTAGTCAGGATATTCGAGTAATAACCGGGCGTGGCCTTTTCGTCTTTATAAGCACTTCCGTACTGTAAATAATCGACGTTCAGCTTTCCGGTTGTAGGCATCAACAGTAAAGAGCCCAACTCCGGACATCCCACTCCACTCAGATTGACGTGTGAAAATCCGGTAAAATAAGCATTGGTATGTTCATAAGGAGTAGACCACCATTGGCTGTCTTTATCTATTTTATTACCAACGGACTTTCCTCCCATCACATTGAAAGGGACAACCGACATCATGCCTTGAGGACAGATGGCTCCGGGATTCGTTGTTCCGTAATTCGTTGTTCCGATAAACGGGTTCACATAATCCACCGGACTCTCTTGCGCAGAAGCTACTGCTATGGACAGCCAAACGGCTGCAAGTGATACTAAATAAGGTAGTTTCTTCATTCTTTCAATACTCTATATTTATCTAATTTATACGTTCGGTTTTACCGGACCTGCGGAAAGAGTTACTTTACGACGATTTCGTCTGTAAACACCCATCCCCCGAATTCCTCTCCGGCACGAGCCTGGTAACGGACATAACGTCCTTTGGCATTTCCGTTCCATGCATAATTCTTAAATACTACAGCGTCCGACTTAACCACTTCATGCGTCTGACGGCTCAATTCAGTGAAGTTTTCTCCATCTTCCGAGACAGAAATTATCACTTCGACAGGCAGAAATACTTCAGGACCCACTACCTGCATAAAATCAGCACCAATCAAATGCAGATCTGTCGATTCTCCCATATCGATAGTTACATCCAAACGATCGCGGGAAATAAATCCCTGCCACGCCCCGTCACTATAGGTCCAACTCCCACGGATTCCATCAGTCAGGGTTTTATCACCTTGTGCCGGATAAGACGAATTGTAGGGAGCATTATATTTTACGGTCTTGCCCAATGCAAGATGCTGAATCGGTTGCGCTGCTTCCGGCCGATTGCCGATCTCCTTTTTCAAATCGAACGGATGATATCCTTTGGATTGTAAATATCCTACAGCCTTTAAAGCACGGGGACGAAAATCGGTCCATGATTTCCGTTCAGGTGCAGACCACGCGACCTCTGCCAGCGCAAGAATACGAGGGTAAATCATAAATTCACAATGCTCGTCCGTCTGAATATATTCTGCCCAAAGATTGGCTTGAACACCATAAATCAATTTTGCTTCATCGGGTGTAAGCGAAGCGGGAATCGGATTGTAAGAGTATACTTTTTCCAATGGCAGATATCCTCCGATGGCTTCGGGCTGAGAATAAGGAGCATCCTGATAACTATCTATATAACAGTGCGAACCGGGAGTCATTATTGCCTGATGACCGGATTTTACGGCATCGATACCACCTTGTTCACCACGCCATGACATTACAGTGGCATTAGGTGCCAATCCACCTTGCAGAATTTCATCCCATCCCAGTAACTTGCGGCCATGGGCATTGAGGAATACCTCCACACGATGAATCAGATAACTCTGTAACTCATCTACATTATCCAGTTGCTCATCCTTCATGCGTTTTTGGCATTTAGGGCAGGTTTTCCAAGCAGCTTTTCCGGCCTCATCACCTCCAACATGAATGTATTGGGAAGGGAAAAGCTCCATAACTTCCGTCAACACATCTTCAAGAAAAGTAAAGGTTTTCTCGTTTCCGACACAAAAATCGGCATTCTTATAAGGCTCTCCTGAACAAGACAGTTCCGGATAGGCAGTCAGAACCTCTTCCGAATGGGCAGGCATCTCTATCTCAGGAATAATAGTAATATGACGTTCACGGGCATAATTGACCAATTCACGAATATCATCCTGCGTATAATAACCTCCGGAAGCACCGGGAGCATCAAAACGACAATATTTCCGCCCACCTTCATTCCACCATCTTTTCCAGTTGGCTTCCGGACGCCAAGCAGCAAGTTCCGTCAATAAAGGATATTTCTTAATCTCGATACGCCAACCGGCAGCATCGGTAAGATGCAAATGCAGGCGATTAAGTTTATAATAAGCCAATGCATCTATCTGCTTTTTCACAAACTCTTTAGAACGAAAATGGCGGGAAACGTCAAGCATCAGCCCACGGTATTCGAAACGTGGCGAATCCTGAATCGTTGTAGCCTGAACTGACCAGGCACCCTCCATTGCAGGTTGAGCCATTTGCAAAAGAGTCTGAACGCCATAGAATAATCCGGCACCGGAAGTAGCCTGCACTGTTATTTTATGCGGAGTTACCTCCAGTGTATAGCTCTCGGGAGAAGATAACTGAGGATTAGCCTTCGTTATCATAAGAGAGACCACGTTATCTTTCGTTTGCTTTTTACCGTTTTTGAAATGGATAGGTAATGTCTCCAGATAATCCATCAACATTTTCTTCTCTTCACCTTTCAGGTTGGTATACAGCTTAGTGTCACCGGTAAATAGAAAAGTAGCGCTACCTTGCTCCATCCGGAGAGGAATAGGAATGACAGACTGCGCTTTCACACCAGCTGTTGCTATCATCAAACCGGCCGCAAGCAAGAAAGTACAAATTTTCATTGTAGGTTTTATCATGATATGATTGGTTTTAGTTTTTTGTTTTCAATGTACAAATATAAGTAAAATGTCAGATTATCTGCAATCAGTCAATCATTATCTTAACTATTTCCGGGGTACGGATTCCCGGCTTCAGCTCACCATTGATATTAAAGAAGGTCTGTCCCTGCCCTGTCAATGCAGCACCGGCACGGGCAACATCTTCACCCCGAACAGCCTCTTCCCACTTATCCCGACGTGTATTATAAATCAAAATCCGGTCATTAAAACGATACCATCCTGCCGGATGCAACATATACTTTTTTGCTTCCAACTTCAGACTGTCTACAACAGTTTGCTTGCCATTGGCCACGGCTGTCTTCATCATTTCCTCGCGCTGAAGAGCAGAAAAGAAAATATCTTTGTTGACTCCACCGGTACAAAGTATCAAACTGTCCGTCAGTGCTATACCGGCTCCACCACCCAAAGCGACAGGCACAGAATCATTGCCAACCGGAACAGATACCGACTGCCATTGTTGCAAAGATGGAGAATAGCAATATCCGTCAGTAGAAAGGGTTGCAGACCGTCCATCGGATGCACCGGCAAAACCTCCCCATAAATATAGAAGGGTTTCCCCCTCTTTACGTTGTCCTACACATACCGGTTGTACACGGGGAGAACCCGGAAAATCGGGAAGCCTCTGCCATCCGGTCTCCGGGCTACTCAGACTGAGGCAATAAAGTGCATTCGAAGGTTTACCATCCACATTGCCTCCGGCTACGAAAAGTGTATAATCCACTACTGAACCGCTCATATTATCCATTGTACAAGGTAAAGAAGGTAGTGTATCTACAATCACAGTCTGTTTATCGTCAGTCAAAGAAAGGTGGTAAACAGCAGATAAGGATCCATTTTCGTTCGATCCACCCACACAAACTACCCCTTGAGGAGTCGAAACCGAAACTCCATAAGCAGCAGCAACAGGCAGCTGACCGACTTTTCTCCATATGAAAACTGAGTCTGCAGAAGCGTCAGCGGCATAAATACTTTGGTAGAATTTCTTCTTTCCTCCTTCGGCTGCCGGCGTTTCCGGAAAATTACATCCGCCGGCAATCAATAACTCTCCCTGATAGATGCCGGCATAACATGCCGATACACCCAAAGAAAAACCGGGTTCTCCTTCGGGGAATCCGGTCATTTTCTGCACGCTAATCCCTTCTTCATTAGGCGCAACTTGCCGGGAGCTGCACGAAGCAACCATCCCGGCAAGTAAACATCCAATGATAGAAAGAAAACGAATCGTTTTAGTTTCTGTCATTTCTATTTTTTCAATTCAACGTAATTTCATCTACAAATAAGAAACCCGGGTTACCTTTACCACCATGCCATGCCGGAATGGAGTGTTCCGACGTTGCAACCACTTTCACATAACGGGTTTTTACCGGATCGAAAGTCAATTTGTGCTCATAAAGCCCATTACGGTCGGTCTCTTTCATCTCGGGATATGCTTCAGAAGCAACTTTAGTAAAAGTCTTATCATCATCTGAAACCTCAATTGAGAAAGAACGTGCATCGAATACCCAGTCCCCCTTTTCAACACAAGTAGTGATAGCTACACTTGAAATTTCGGTAGGTTGCTGCAAGTCAATTGTTACATCCATATCATTCTTATAGAATGCGATCCAACGGCCGGTTTTGTAGTTACCATTTCCTTTCAGTCCGTCTACTAATGTAGAAACACCACCAAATTCATATTGCTTGTTTACAGGCTGATTAGCTTTAATAGGCTTTGAAGTAGATTTACTGAAAGCAATCTTTTCAGTCAGCATTTTGCTGTTTCCGGTAGGACGAACAGCAACCGCCTTTAAAGTACAACTTTCCTTAATCGTAAGAATACTGTCACATACGGGAGAAGCTGCCGTAGGCTCAGTTCCATCTAATGTATAATGGATGGGAGCACCGTCAATAGTAGTCATCACTACATCTACTGCTCCTGTGGCCGAATTAGCAACAAACTCGGATTTCACATCAAATACATGTTTGGCATAATTATATCCTTCAGCCTCATAAATGCTAATCAACTGCGGTAAACGACTCAGGAAGTTATCATAATTCTTCTTCTCAGGATTAGACCACTGGATTTCTGACAAAGCAGCCCAACGCGGCAATACCATGTATTGAGCCTGTGCAAAAGTAGGAATGTATTCAGTCCAAAGGTTAGCCTGCACACCAATAATATGTTTCTGTTCGTCCGGTGTCAATGAAGAGGGCATCGGCTCGTAACCATATACTCTTTCCAAAGGCACATAACCACCAATAGCCAAAGGTTCGTTTTCAGTATCTTTAGTCTGATAGTAGTCAAAGTAAAGATAAGTGTTCGGAGTCATGATAACATCATGTTTCTGCTTGGCAGCCTCAATACCGCCACCTTCACCACGCCATGACATGACAGTAGCATTAGGAGCCAACCCACCTTCCAGAATTTCATCCCAGCCAATAATCTGACGTCCGTGGTCATTCAAGAATTTTTCCGCATGATTGATAATGAAGCTCTGTAATTTTTCCTCTGCCGTGTGGTTCTTGTCAGCCTTAATACCTAAAGCTTTGATACGATCCTGGCACTTTGGACATTTTGTCCAACGCACTTTAGGACATTCATCACCACCCACATGAATATATTCTGACGGGAAAATCTGAATAATTTCTCCCAATACATCATCTATGAATTTCAAGGTTTCATCATTTCCTGCACAAAGCACATCTTCCGATACTCCCCAAATTTTCCATACTTCGTACGGACCACCTGTACAGCCTAAATTAGGATATGCAGTCAATGCCGCTTGCATGTGCCCCGGCAAATCTATTTCAGGAATAACCGTGATATGACGTTCGGCAGCATAAGCTACAATTTCTTTTGCTTCTTCCTGTGTGAAGAAGCCACCATAAGGCTTTCCATCATATTTTCCCGAGTTATGACCGATAACGGTTTCCGTTCTCTTAGAACCCACTTCCGTCAATTCAGGAAGACCTTTGATTTCAATTCTCCAACCTTGATCATCTGTAAGATGCCAATGAAAACGATTCATATTATGTAAAGCCAACATATCTATAAAACGCTTTACCGAATCAACCGGGAAGAAATGACGGGAAACATCCAAATGAGCACCACGGTAAGAGAAACGAGGATAGTCATTGATTTCAACCGCCGGTAAAGCGATATCCACTCCTTGTGCCACCGGAATAGATTTACGCAAAGTCTGGATGCCATAAAATACTCCGGCTTCCGTAGGTCCGGAAATAACCACTTGGTCGCTGGTTACCTTCAACTGGTATCCTTCAGGATTTTTAGCATTTCCACCCAATTGCAGGATTATCCCCTTGCCATCTGTGCCAGCTTGTACAGCCAATGACTTTCCGGTAAGATCTTTGATATAACTTGCCAGAAATTCAGCGTTCTTTTGCATCTTTTCATTGCCTTCCGGATACATTATCTTAGTTCCATTTGACAAAATGAACGGAGCAGCCTGATCCATTACCGAAATTTCCTGCGGTAACGGAATTATCTGATAATTTGCTTCTTTTACTTCTGTGTTACAGGATAAAAGCATAAAACCTGCCATTGTCAGCCCTGCAAGGCCCATTAAAGTTTTCATAATAGATATTAATTGATTAGTTAGTATCACTTAATTGCTTGATAGTTATATCAACCTTTTCATTCTTCTTCAGTTTATCTGAAGTAATAATCACTTTCTTTGTCTGTCCCGGCAACAAGTCAAAGAAGTTATCAGTAAATTTCGCACCTTGAACAGGAATCTCTATGAACACATCCCTGGCCAGCTGTCTGGCAGACAGAGTCACTTCATATTTTCCATCCATCGGCTTCACTTTATAGCGGATCTCGGTCTTCGGTAGCTCCTGATCTTTTGCGTGGTTAAAGTAATAAATTTCTTCGGATAAAACCTCACCTTTCTTGTTTTTTAATGTCATTAGAAGAAAAGTATTTTGAGGACTTGTTGTTATACCCGCATAAGGTTCCTTATAATATAAGGTGGAAGCATTGGCCGGAACCTCGCCCTTGATACTCTTTTTAGTCAGAACTTTTCCATTAAAATCCATCACACGCAACAATAAAGTCACCTCTTTATCCGCTTCCAGCTTGTCCGACATAACATAAATATTCAAATCCTCCCCTTCCTTGACAGCATCTACCAATACCGGAGCAAAAGCTCTTTTTGCCTGATAATGCAACGCTTTCCAATTGCCATAATAATCAATGCTCGACCAGGAAACGACCGGCCAGCTGTCATTCAGCTGCCAATATAAAGTCCCCATACAATAGGGACGGTTACGACGATGGGCTTCCAAACCCTGGCGCACTCCTACCCCCTGCAAAACCAAACCCATATAAACCAACTGATCGAAATCTTCAGGTACTTTATAATACAGTCCCATAGTCTTCTTGATGAGGAAATTACCGATAGTGGCTTTTTGATGAGCATTCATCACCTCCGATTCCAATGCATAATCTTCCGGTGAGGCAAAAGTAGCAATCGTCTTCATTTCAGGAAATGCCTGAAAACCAAACTCACTCATAAAACGCGGAATTTCCGTATCCAGACTTTCAAACGGTTTCTGACCATACCAGATACCCCAATTATGGCTGTCGGCAATCTTCCAGCTTTCGGGACGTCCCCAATTGGCCTCGTACGGAGAACCATGCATATAGAAACGGTCCGGATCAAGTTCAGCTACTTTACGAGGCAACAACTCACGGAAAAGTTTGTCATAACCCTGCTTCATTCCTTCCATAATACCGGGATCAGTGTATTTCTTATCCCATCCCCAGTAGCGCATACCTTCATAAATTTCATTATTTCCACACCACATAGCCAGACTGGCATGGTTCCGTAAACGCTTGATATTATATTCCGCCTCGGCCTCTACCCGTTTCATAAAAGCAGGATCGGACGGATAAGTAGTGCAGGCAAAAATAAAATCCTGCCAAACTAAAATTCCATTCTCATCCGCCGCCTGGTAAAAAACATCATCCTCATAAATCCCTCCACCCCATACACGAATCATATTCATATTGGCATCTTTCACATCCTTGAACAACTGGCGGTAACGTTCTTCAGTAATGTTAGGCAGCAAAGCATCATCCGGAATAAAATTCGCGCCTTTGGCAAACATCGGTTCACCATTGACTACAAAATAGAAGGATTCTCCCTGATCGTCTTTTTCTTTCACCACCTTTATTGTACGGAGTCCGATACGCTCTTTTTGAGAAGCTATCACTTTACCATCCACCTTTATTACGGCTTCAAAGTCATACAATGCAGGTTCCCCCCAACCATTAGGCATCCATAAATGAGGCTGCCGTATCTCTATGGGAAGAAGAATATGGTTTGTTCCTGGCTGCAATGTCACCTCTTTCTGTTCGGTTACCTTTTCACCCTCCTTATAAGAATAAGCAACGGTTACTTCCGCTTTCTGAGGAGTTGCAGAAACACTGTTTACAGTCAGGAGGTTTTCAACTTTCGCCAGATCTTTTGTTACCGAAGCCTGACGTACATAGTAATCATCAATGCGTGCCACATCATAAAAAGTCAGTGTCACAGGCCGCCAGATACCACTGGTTACCAAGCGGATTCCCCAATCCCAGCCATAACTGTAAGGCGCTTTACGGCTATAGATACTGACCCGCTTATCACTATGGTCATTATCAGCAGGATAATCAAAGCCATTGGTTTCCCATTGGGGCAACGTTTGCTTGACAGGTGAATGAAACAGAATCTGCAAATGGTTTTCTCCCTTCCGCAACACCTCTTTTACCGGAAGAGTATAGCCGACAAACATATTGTCCGTACGTTCCAACAAAGAGCCGTTCAGGTAAATATCTGCATACGTATCCAATCCTTCCAAAATCAACAAGGCAGCATCCCGCGAGAGTTGCTCATCTGTCACATTAAAAGTAGTTTTATAGACCCAGTCCTCATTCTCCACCCACTGCACTTTTTGCTCATTCATCCCATAAAATGGATTGGGCAGTTTTTTATGAGAAATCAAATCCTGATGTACCGTTCCGGGCACCGTAGCCGGCAACCATTCATTCCGGCCGACCTGGGCGAACTCCCATCCCTTATCAAGACTCAGACTCTCTGACTTCTTATACTCCTTTGCACTGAGCATCATCGGAAAGCATCCTAACATCATCAAAACTTTTAATGTTTTCTTCATCTTACCTATCTTTATTAATTTATATACTATTCAGCCCGGAATGTGGAAGCAGGCAAACCGGCGCCATTTACCAGATTGGCACGGGTAAATGGCTGCCATCCGTAACGAACCGTTTCCGGCTCTTTCACCTTATCACTCCATACTTTTATTTTACCGTTTTCAACAACAGCCTGTGCCGGATAAAATAATCCATCATCACCTGCCACTTCGAATGTACGAACCGGTTTCCCATCCGAAGTGGACAACTTCTCCGCATAATCAAAAGAAATATAAGCCGCACCTCCACTAAATACGACTGATTTATAAAGCGGTCCCGAAGGAATGACATTTTTATATCCGTATGTTTTATTCAAAGCCCATGCAGCTAACCGTTCACCGACTTCTCTTTTCTGTTTGGGGTGTACGTCCAATGAGTCTCCCCTATCTGAACTGACAGCCATACCGATATGAGGAATCTCCGCCATCAAACGACGCTGGCTATCACGGAACCAAGTCCATGACGGACGGTCTATACTGGACAATTGGACAAAATAGAATGGAAGTTCCGCATCCCCCCAATTCTTGCGCCAACTTTCCACCAACAATCTGAACAACTTTTCATGAGTCTCCCGATTATGGGCATTAGACTCACCCTGATACCAAATAAAGCCTTTGACCGGAAACTGTTCCAAAGGACGGATACCCGATTCATACAAATAACAAGGCTCATAAGGATGGCGTTGCAATTTATTGAAAGACTTCTTTACATTCAAGGCAGCACGCCCACGCACCCAGTCTTGGATAAAATCATTCTGCATCCAATTACGTAAAATAGCCGGAAAACGATATTCCAATGTACTACGGTCTATCCATGCTTCAGTAGGAGATCCGCCAATGGCATTGCAAATCAGTCCTACAGGGACTTGCAAACTATCCTGCAATTTCTTTCCGAAATAGTAAGCCACCGCCGAAAAATTACCGGCTGTTTCAGGCGAACAAACTGTCCACCGTGTATCCTTATAATATTGCAGATGATTCAATGAATCGAGTACCGAAGCATCCCACTCCACCGCATCCGTACGCCAACGGGCTTTCATATCATAAAAACGGATATTGCTATTTGCAGCTTGAGGAACATCTTGTGCGGCAGTCGCACTCCAATTCAGATAAAACTCCATATTCGATTGTCCGGAACAGAGCCACACTTCTCCCGCCAACACATTTTCATAGACCAGTTTCCGTTTTTCTGTAGAAACAGTCAGTGTATATGGACCGCCCGCCTTCAATGGCCGGACATCCACCGCCCACTTTCCATCTGCTCCCGTCACAGCCTGAAGTTGCTGCCTGTCTATGGAAACAGTTACTTTCTCACCGGCATCCGCTTTTCCCTGAATAGTCAGCAGACGTCCATGCTGCAATACCATATTGTCCGTATAAATTTCCGGCATTTGCAAACCGCCAAAATCACCGGTTATGCCTTCATACACCGTTTTTGCCAAGACAGCCGCACCTTCCTTATCGGGATGGACAGCATCGGGCAACATAAAAGGATATGGATATAAAGGTGCATGAAAATCTATCAACTGTACTTGTGCGTATTTCGCTATCGTTTCTATAGCCAGCTGAATCTCATCATGCCAGTCGCGTGTGCCGGACTCAAACCGCGGATGGCGGTCGGCAATCGGAGTCAGACGGGCAATCAAAATACGACATTCAGGATTCGCCACTCTGAACGAATCAATCAGTGCACGATAATCCGCTATAAAAAAATCACGGTAATTGGGCCAATCACGCGGATCTGTATCATTCACTCCTAAATGAATAACCACTACATCACCAGCAAAAGCCAATGCATCCTTAAACTCTTTCTGTTGCATAAAAGGCCGGTGTCCCTTGTTCAGCAACGTAGCTCCCGGCTTTCCAAAACGCTCCACCGTATACCCTTCACCCAGCATTTGCTGTAACCGGGCAGGATAGGACTCCTTATCAGGATCGGATACACCTATGCCATAGGTAATGCTATTACCTACACAAGCAACCTTCACCCGCTTCCGTGCAAATGAAACGGTACAAAGAAACAAACATAAAATCAGTATTAATGTCTTCTTCATTTTTGGTCAACATAAGGTTTTACAATATCACGCCACAGCAAGTATCCCTTTCCTAATAAATGTAATCCGTCATTAGTATATACTGGATTCATCTTGCCTGTCTCTTTCTCCACAAAATGACTATACAAATCAATATAGGCAGCTCCTTCCTTTACCGCCAATGGTTCCAACAAATCATTAATTTGTTTTACCATCTGCCAGCGTGATGTATGCCCGTTAAACATACCGTAACAATCATTCACCGGCAATACACTTTGCAAATATAATTTTGTTTTTGGAGATTCTTGCTTTATTTTCCGAACAATCATACTTATTTCTGAAATAATTTTATCCGCAGACGTTCCCCGAGAAACATCATTGATACCGATCAATAAAAAAATCTTTGCCGGTTTTCCCTTTACAATCGGATCCAAACGGTCATATACCCCCATACAGATATCTCCACTGATACCCCTGTTCTTCACATTCTTATTTTGGAACAACTCAGCCCACTCGCAACCGTTGGTAATACTGTTCCCTAAAAAAATAATATCTTTTGAAGTAACCGGAAGTTCTTCAAACAAAGTCGCTCTCTGCTCATAAAAAGTAGAATACTTGCGTTCCTGAGCAAACTGGGGTAACGCTAATAATAATCCCAATAACAATAAGACAATACGTTTCATTTTATTTTTGTTTATCTGGTGAATAAATCAATCCTTCTACCGCCCTTTCTCCGTCAGGAGTCACAAAGACAGTGGTAAACATCCATTTCACAAGACGCGTCTCAGCCATCTTAAACTTACCGATAGGTAACTTTAAGAAAACTTTGTTCCAACCTTTATTTAAATGCACCGCCAATGGAGATCTTCCTACGTAATTCTCATTTCCCAAAGGTACTTCATAACTTTTCACCTTATGCGTAGCAGTCCATACAGGAGGTAATATTTCGCAACCATTAATCCAGATGCGGCTTCCCTTATAATCCCATTTGCCAGGCAATGGCGCCAGATCCATTTCCGAACGACTGTAATTCTGGAATTCCACCCACAGTCCCACCTCCTGATCCTTGGGCGAATACACCCAAGTATATGCATAAGCCGTGTGGTTTTCCTTAGGATCAGCATAAAAAGCAGGAACCATATCCCCCCAGACATGACGCAAATAAATACCTGCCCCCATTGCCTGACGTACACCATACGTATTCCCGTTATAATGATAGATATCCTTTAATTCCTGTTCAGGCGGGAACACCTTATCCATATCGCCCCCATTAGGAAAAGCATCCGTAATATTCCATTTTACATTAGTCTGTTTTACATAGGCGAAAGGATATCCTTTAAACGTATGCTCCTTATGCCACAACATACGCTTTTCAAAATCAGCGAATTCTTTAAATGCTTCCGTGTCTTCGGAGGGAAGTATCGTACCCAGTCCGTCAAAATATTCCGTACCTCCCCCTCTCCAGGCACGCTCGGCAATAGCAAGCATATTGGGGTACAAGCCATTTTCAATAACCAGATTCCACTCATTGTCAATCAAACGATCGTGCCACAAAGCCAATATAGTTCCCGCAATGTCCTCACTGCCTTCTGCCTGATCATAAATACGGCTGTTATACAAAGCTACAATATCACCGAAAACATCAAAATGATTCAGATAATGAAATTTGGAATCGATAGCAGGAATACCCGGTTGCGCCTTTCCACGGTAACTCCACAAATGTGTCATGTCTATTTCCCCCGGTTTATAGTGCCAGCCCGGATTCCAGGATATTACTTTTTTCCCTTTTGAGCGTACATACGCCACCATTTCGGGTACAAAATGCGGATTGGTAAACTCCACCTCATCTGTACCTATATGTAAATAAGGCACATCAAATGTCTCACACACCTCATCCAGTAACAGTTTCAATATTTTCATCCCTTCCGGACTTTGCATATCATGGCGGAAAGCACGCACAAAGGCAGCACTATGCCCTGGCATATCTATCTCAGGAATCAACAACACCTGATGTTTCTTACAAAAATCCACCAAATCGCGTGCCTCTTCCAGCGTATAATATTTACCCGGCATACGGATAGTATTCACACTATCATTCAGCATAGGAAAAATTTTACTTTCCAATCTCCATGCCTGGTTTTCCGTAAGATGCCAATGAAATACATTAATCTTAAACCGGGATAAAATCTCTATCTCTCTTTTCAATTCTTCCATTGAAATATAACTGCGTCCCACATCCTGCATAAATCCGCGTATCCTGAATGCCGGCCAGTCTACAATCTCACATCCGGCAACAGAGCTTCTTTTCCCTTTTTTCTGCTCCAATTGCCGAAGTGTCTGCATAGCCCAATACACACCCTGTTCTGTTACAGCCTCTATCTTTATTCGCTTGTTTGAAACAGAAAGACGATAGGCTTCATCCCGGTTTAACCTAGCTTCATCAATAGACGGAACCAGTTCCACTTCAATCACCGATGATGAGTGTTCAACAATCTCACCACCCGCATTCATGATAAAAACTTCCCACTCCGGCCTCAATACCGGAGTAGAAAGTTTCACCTTTCCCATAGTAAAGTTCTTCCCCGTATCCTTACACAACTGAGGTTTAGGAAGTAATGAGATACTGGTTTGTGCTATGGTTATAGCACAAACCAGTATCATACCAATAAAACTAGAAAACCAGCGTTTCATTATTTATTTGGTCTTTACAATATCTTTCAATTTTATCGCTTGGAAAGTCATGTGGGCCACACTGCTTTCATATAAAATCCCTACTGTTTCCTTGTCAATCATAGTTAAGCAGCTATATCCCCAACCCCAACCGGCATCCAACAACAATTGATTCTCGGGCAACCAAGTCACCCCGCCATCCAGACTTGCTTTGATGGTAATGCTATGACGGTTTTTGGTATCATTCGGATTAGAGAACAAAAGAATGTCTTTACCTAATACATTCTCTTTAGCTTTAACACTAATCAAACTGGCCATACAAACCGGTTCCTGTAAGGCTGTACGTGAAGATTCATGTTCTTTCCACGTTTTACCTAAATCTGTAGTTGTAGAAACGGCACGACTGCCGCCACGATTATCACGCATATTCAGCATCAGCACTCCCGGTTCCACTTCCACTACCTGAGATTCAGTAGTATTAGTGCGTGCCAATGTGCTGATATTCCATGTCTTTCCATGATCCTTACTGTATATAACACCGGCATTAGGAATACGATCACTGCCAATATACTGGCTGGCAAAGACCAATGTTCCATCTTCCATAGAAATACCTCTACCGGGACCTTGCAGCAAGAAATACCATGACGGATCTTTCACCTGTTCTGTTATATTCATAGGCTCCGACCAGGTTTTACCATCATCATCACTTTTCACCATCATTAATTGCGCTGTATGATTACGGTCCATACCTGTTTGTGAATTCCACCACGCACGACCATTCCCCATACCATGTGTCCAGGCAGCGACAATCCAGATAGTTCCTGTCTTTTTATCAACTAAAATGGCAGGATCACCTACTCCATTCTGTGCTTTAGGCAGACCATCATATTCACCAAATGCCATCGGAATGCGCATTTTCTCCCAAGTCTGCCCTCCGTCCGTACTTCTGCTCAGACCTATTTCCACATACTCCTGTAAATCCGCACTATTATTATAGCGTACATCATATACCCCCAACAAGGTTCCTTTATTTGAAGTGACCAACCCGGGAATACGATAGGCAGCAGCCCCGTCATCACCGGCATGGCGCACGCCTACCCCCATATAATGGGTATCCGCCTTACGAACTATCTTCAAAGGAGCAATCTGTCCGTCAATCTTAGCTTCCACCACTTTTGCCGACACTTTAGACAAGATAGAAGCAATAGGCTTCATTTGCAGGCTAATCCAAAAATAATTCACTCCCGGAAACAATTTTTGGTCAGCTTTCAATATAACCTCGCGCTTCGGGGCCTTTACTTCCGACTTCAAAACGGAATAAGAAGTATTGGCAGCCAATGTTTTTCCCGGAGTATTATTAGATATATAATCTACCGGAGCAAAATAAGTCTTTCCTCTCCTCTCCACGCTTTCAGTTCCACCATAATAAAGTTTCACAGATTCAATTTCATTTAAATTCACGTCTTTGCCGAAGTCCAACTTCACTTCATTCAGCATCTGACTTTGAGCAGCCTCTATACGTAAATGAAACAACTCATTATCCTGCCTTTCAATCAACACAGGAATCCGGGTTTCGCGGACAGCAACCGTATCTGCCGCCGCACTTAACTTGAAGGGTGCTAATATAAAAACAACAATTAGCAGTAATAAGCTAGGGTTTCTCATAATATTTATAATTTTACGGGTGTAAAAATAAAAGTTTTTATTGAAATTAGAAAATAAAAAGACGGTTTCTTTATTAATTTCATAAAGAATACCGTCTTTTTATGCAATTAAGGATACTTATCAGACAAAAATTTAATAACCAACCGTCTGTTTCAACAATGGATTATTAGTAAGAGCTCCTTGGTTGATAGGCCAAAGCAGACGGGCAGACTCCGCCGGAGTATAGTCAAGTACGTACGAATCGCCAAAACGCCGCAAGTCATACCATCGTTTTCCTTCCAGCATAAATTCAAACAAACGTTCCTGCAGAACAGCATCCGCCGGATACTTATCAATTTCCTGATTGGGGAATCCCACTGTTGAAGCATCATACGCATCACCAAACGCACGCTGACGCACCCGGTTTATCTCTGTAGCCGGATCCTCACCCAAAAGCACTTTCGCCTCAGCCAGCATCAATAGCAAATCCGAATATCTATAAATAGGATAATCATCACATCTCACCCGTGTACTTCCATTCATAACTCCCCAATACTTATGCGGATACAGCCCCACCAATTCCAACTCGCCATTTTCCACCTTATTATATACATCTTTCAATGTAACGTCACGACGAGTGTCTCCCGGCAGAAATTTCTTGAAGTTTTCCAATTTCACCATCAGGCGCATGATACCGAAATTATTCTCGACAGACGTATTTATCAAAGTACCATCCGCATTATAGAATTTCCCTAAATAATCCGCCTGCGGAAACAAATCATTATTTCCATTCCACAGGTTGTATTCAAACAACTCATTATGAATGGTAAAGATAATCTCTTTATTACCTTTATTATCATAAGCAAACACTCCCTGGTAAGTATCCATCAAGTCCAGATTGCTACGGCTGATATTATTCTGTATGTCAACCAACGCATTCTTTGCTGTCCGGGCATCTCCTTCTCCCCCGTCACGATGGGCACTCCACAAATATACATCCGCTTTCAGCATCAATGTGGCAGCCTTTGACCACAGCGATTTTTTTTCCTTTATGGTATAATCAGGCCCAAAATAACTTAATGAAGATTCTATATCTTTTTTTACCTGCTCAAAGATTTCGGCAGCCGGAGTCGCCGCTTTTGCCAATTTACCCACTTCAAAACCCAAGCTGGGCTCTTCCGTAAACACGGCATCTCCCCATGAACGGTATAACTGATACATATAGTAGGCACGCAATCCATACACCTGTCCTAAATAATAGTTCTTAGCACTTTCAGTCAGAACATCCGCATGGAGGGTCCTGCTGATAAACAAATTCATCTGATTGATATTCTGATACAAATCACCAAATCCGCTGATTCCGGGATTCTCCGCATTCAATGTATTATAAGGAAAACGTTCCATCCCCTGGGTGGCTTCTCCACCAAAAGGAGTTCCCCCAAAGACATCACTTCTTGCCTCACCCAACAAAAACATATTCCACGAATGGCTTCTGAAGCGACTATGCAGTCCAAAAACAAATGAATCAAACTGTTCCGGAGTTTTCCAGTAATTCAAGTCAGTGATATCGCTCACCGGGTCCATATCCAACGAAGTACATCCACCGGCCAACATAGCCGATGCGGCAAAAGCCAATATTACCTTTTTTATGTTCATACTTTCTCTTTTTTACATATTAAAATGACAATTGTAAACCAAACAAAACGGTTCTTGGTGTAGGATAACGTCCATTGTCTATACCACCACGACCATTTGCCTGAATATCCATAACCGGTTCCGGAGAGGTTCCGTCATATCCGGTAATATAGAATAAATTCTGTCCCGTAACATACACGGACGCATCGGTCAAGAACACCTTATTTATAAGATTCTTCGGGAATTTATAACTCAAGGTTACCTCACGCAGACACAAATAATCCCCCTTTTCATAGAAAGTAGAGTTATTATTGTTCAGATTCGTTGTACCATTATTGGAACGGGTAATGTTCTTTTTCGCATTCTGGTCAGCCCAATAAAATTTAGGAATACTAGTTTCCGTATTGTTTTCAGACCACGAATTTCTGACATCCGTAATCAAATTGAACGACCCGTTATACTGCCCCAAGATTCTTGCTTTCAAATCATTGTAAATGGTATGACCTACCGCATAGTCAAAACGACCATACAAAGACCAGTTTTTATAATTCAGCGTGGTAGAGAAACCACCTGTCCATTTCGGATAGATATTACCCACCACCTGACGGTCGTATGAGTTTATTATGTTATCACCATTTTTGTCATCCCACAATACATCTCCAGGCTCAATAGGCTTCCATCCCGGCTTTCCTGCATATTCGGCAGCTTTATTCGGCCCATACAGGTTGGCAACTTCATCCACAAAATCACCGGCATGGTTTCTCACATCATCCCAGTCACGCAAGATACGCACTTGTTTATAAGCAATGATATCACCCAAGCTTTTTCCTTCCTGAATACCGCCTACCCAAACCAACGAGTTGGATTTTGGATCCCATATCTGCTCACCCCCCTGACGGTTGTTCACATTCCCATTAAAAGGCAGCTTCTTCACCATATTCTTCACAAACGAAGTATTAGCGGTGACATCCCATGACCAGTCCTTCTTTGTCAGCAGATTCACCTTGGCTTCCAATTCAAAGCCACGGTTACTGATAGTACCCAGATTCGTCTTGAACGAAGGGAATCCCGTATATTCCGGCAAATTCACATCAGTCAGCAAATCGGAAGTCGTACGGTTATAATAGTCCATAATCATGTGAACCCGATTATTGAAAAAGCCCAGATCAAGACCCAGTTCAAACGTATGACTCTTTTCCCAACGCAATTTACTATTAACCACTCCGGTATTCAAATAACCCAGATTACCATTATAAGCACCCACCGAACCGTATTTACCATATACATCAAAGTTACCAATACCATTTACATTCCCGTTCAACCCATAGCTGATACGCGGTTTAATCAAGGATACTACTTCCGCAAACTTTGAATCTTTAAAGAAAGCTTCCTCATGCACATTCCAACCGGCGGATATACCCGGAAAGAATCCCCAACGATTGTCAGATAGTTTAGAGATACCGTCATAACGGGCTACCACCGACACCATATAACGATAATTATAATCATAATTAACACGGGCAAAACCGGAAAGAATACGATAACCGGTCTTGATGGAAGTAGTATAAGTACGATTAGTACCCGCATTCAAAGTAGGTATATCATCTGTAGGAGCACCGGAGACACGCGCCTCCAAGTTCTGATACTGATAATCAAAATACTCGCCACCTAGCATAGCATTGATATTATGTCCGCTAAAACCTTTTTTATATTCCAAAGTCAATGCATGTTGTTGTTGAAATACTTTTGTATTTGTTTGCGAAGCATTACGATTGGTGTTAGGAGCCTGACCTATCTGCTGATACTTCTTTTCGAACAATTCAAACTGATAATCGGTATAATACATAGAGCTGTTTCCGTTCAGAAACAATTGCTGCGGAATAATTTCTAAAGCAAAACCGATATTAAACGAAGTCTTACGGTTCGTCGTAGAACGAGTCAGCTTATCTTTCCAATAATAAGGATTACCATCCTGATTACTCCATCCGGCAGCAGGACTTCCATCCTCATTCCACGGGTTCCAAGTGGGAAACATACTCATAGTACGATAGAACAACTCATACTCTCCCGTTTCTCCATTCCAAGGGCTTTTCAGATCGTAAGTCCATAAATCGGGCATCTTAGACCATGAAAAACTACCACCGGCATTCACTGTCAAAACGGGCAACAACTTGTATGAACCGTTGATAGTCCCGTTCACACGCTGATAATTGGTGGAAATAATCTGACCATCTTCTGAATAGTATCCCAAAGATGAAGAAAATGTTCCTTTGTCATTACCTCCCGACAGATTCAAATAATGATCTTGGGTAAACGCGGCATTACGGAAAGTCAGGTCATGCAGTTCACCGGCATGATTTCTAAAAATCAAAGTTTTATCAGGATCTGTAGGGTCCGCCATAAATTGCCATCCTTCATTCAATAAATGCTTGTTGGCCTCTGTCATGAAAGCCAGATCCACTCCGGAGTTAACTCCAAAACCTTTCTGGTTCTCCATACTTGTACCGCCATTGGTACGCTGCCATCCCAAACGTTGATAATACAAATAGTCACCGGCATCCAGATATTTATATCCTTCACGCGCAAAGTTCACACCGCCTTTGAACTTGTAAGTAATCTGTGTTCTGCCTTCCACCCCTTTCTTGGTTGTCACCAGAATCACACCATTATTGGCACGGGCACCATAAATAGCTGTGGAAGCCGCATCTTTCAACACCTGTATGGATTCAATATCCGAAGGATTGATATCATCCATGGAACGCACAAGGCCATCCACCACGACCAACGGACCTTCCAGATTCTTGTTTATGGAAGCACCACCACGCAAAACGATATTGGGCGAACTACCCGGTTTACCCGAAGTATTTGTCACACGCAGCCCACTGACAGTCCCCTGCAAGGATTGGGCCGCATTACTCATAGCCGCATTCTGCAACACTTTATCGTCCAACTTCGAAATAGAGTTCGTCATCAACGAACGTTTCTGACTCATTCCATAACCGGTCACCACGACCTCATCCAGCATTTCAGCATCTTCTTTTAAAACAACCTTGTAGGTGTTTGACGCCCCCACTACAATTTGCTGTGTTTTGTAGCCTATATAACTTACCTCCAGTTTCGCCCCCACAGGCACTTGGATAGTAAAGTTACCATCGACATCAGTTATTGTACCATTTGTTGTCCCTATCTCCAGGACACTCGCTCCGATAATGGGTTCACCGGTGGCATCTACCACCACCCCCGTTACTGCTTTTGTTTGCGCCATCATGTTTATTGCAAAACAGAGGCATACGATAAAAAAGAGAGCTTTCTTCATGAATCTCAGATTTGGTTGATAAATTAATGTTTAAATAAAAAAGTTTAATTAAGCGTTAGTTTTAAAACACCTCAAAAAGAAAATAATTTTAAAATCAACAGCGAATATATGCACGTATATTTAGTATATACAAGGAATAAAAGGAACTATATCCTTTATTAGTGTTTGTTTTTTAGAATAAACTAAATATTAAGGCATATTTTAAAAAGTTACATAAGGGAATAACTCAAAAAAGAAAAAAAAGTTCATACGGAGAAGATATAACAAGAAAAACCTCCTTGCAATTCTTTGCAAAGAGGTTACTGAATTGTACACCCGATGAGAATCGAACTCATATCGTCGGAACCGGAATCCGGTATTCTATCCATTGAACTACGGGTGCGTCTGAAACTTGGACGTGCAAAAGTACAAAATATATTGTCTTTCTCCTAATAATTTGAGATATTTATCTATCAAAATAATATTTTGCACATTAATTTAAGAACAAAACAATCAATTTGATTATATTTTTACCCAAATATATAACAATATCACAAATAATTTCTATATTTGCAAGCAATTAAAACAATTAGATCTATTTTACAATGAGTTACCTAATTAAACCAGCTAACTATAAAGCCTTGCTTGATTTAAAACAAACAGAGTTAGGCATTAAGCAAATAAAAGAGTTCTTTCAACAGAACTTGTCGTCAGAATTACGTCTGCGCCGTGTCACCGCCCCGCTATTTGTATTGAAGGGAATGGGTATCAATGATGACTTGAGCGGAACCGAACGGCCGGTATCTTTCCCTATTAAAGACTTGGGAGACGCACAGGCCGAAGTTGTCCATTCATTGGCAAAATGGAAAAGGCTGACTTTGGCCGATTACAATATAGAACCGGGTTATGGCATCTATACCGACATGAACGCCATCCGGGCTGATGAGGAATTAGGTAATCTCCACTCACTATATGTAGACCAGTGGGACTGGGAGC
>ENA-OPCC01000345-OPCC01000345.1-human-gut-metagenome-genome-assembly--contig:-NODE-345-length-25010-cov-3.829854_pt1 | contig 25010 bp, 17 predicted proteins | sample MGYA00241558_ERZ501467 | MGnify/ENA primary metagenome ERZ501467 (study PRJEB25962, sample SAMEA2042620) | human gut metagenome | biome: human gut; feature: human-associated habitat; material: faeces...
CGACTATGCCGAACTGGTGAAACGGGAAGTGAACGAACTGGAAGGCGTGGACCGTGTGGAACTCTACGGCAAACGTTCCGAATGTATCAACATCTCCCTGCTGCAAGACCGTATGGCAAACCTCGGTGTTAAACCTGCCGAAGTTCTCGCCACACTGAACGGACAGAACAAAACCACCTATACAGGATATTATGAAAATGGTGACAACCGTATCCGAGTCACAGTAAACGACAAATTCAAAACCGTAGAAGATATTGGAAAAATGCTGGTCCAGGGACATGATGATGACCAGCTTCGCCTGAGCGACATTGCCCGTATAGAAAAAGACTACGAGGATCCCACACGCAATGAAATGTTTTATGACCATGAACGTGCTCTCGGTATACTCATCGCCGCCTCCAGTGGCTCGGACATTATAAAAGTAGGCCATGCCGTAGAAAGCAAGTTGGAAGAACTCAAAACCGGACGTCTGCCCGCCGGAGTGGAATGCCACAAAATCTTCTATCAGCCCGAACGGGTAGGCAGCTCTTTGGGAACCTTTGTCATCAACCTGATAGAATCCGTCATCATCGTAGTACTGATACTGATGATAGCAATGGGATTCAAGAGCGGCCTTATCATAGGTATCAGCCTGGTCATCACCGTATTCGGTTCTTTCCTGTTCCTTTATTCGGCAGGCGGAACGATGCAACGCGTATCATTGGCTGCTTTTGTACTGGCAATGGGCATGTTGGTAGACAATGCTATCGTCATCATAGACGGCATACTGGTAGACTTGAAAGCCGGAAAAAAACGAATGGAAGCCATGACCGCTATCGGGCGACAGACAGCTATGCCTCTTTTAGGAGCCACCTTGATAGCCATTATCGCCTTTCTACCTATCTACATGTCTCCCGACACCGCAGGCGTCTACACGCGCGACCTTTTCATCGTACTTGCCGTTTCCCTGCTGTTGAGCTGGGTATTGGCACTGATTCACGTACCGCTGATGGCCGACCGCAGACTACATCCTGCCATAGATACCGACAGTACCGGAAAGCGTGTGTACAAAGGTAAAATCTATGCCGGTCTCCGTTCGGCACTGCGGTTCGGTCTGGCCCACCGGTGGAGTTTTGTATTCACCATGATTGGCCTGTTGCTACTTTCCGCTTTCGGCTATCCATACATGCGTCAGGGCTTTTTCCCCGACATGGTTTACGACCAGCTTTACATGGAATACAAACTGCCGGAAGGAAACAACCACACTCGTGTGGCACAAGATTTGAAAGAAATAGAAACCTATCTGAAAGGACGCAAGGAAATAACCCACGTCACCACCTCCATAGGCGGTACGCCCGGACGCTATAACCTGGTGCGGAGCGTTGCCAACCCATCGCTTTCGTATGGCGAACTGATTATCGATTTCACCTCACCGGAAACCTTGGTAGAACATATAGATGAAATCCAAGCTTACCTCTCCCAAGCCTATCCGGACGCATACATCAAATTGAAAAGATACAATCTGATGTTCAAGAAATATCCCATAGAAGCGCAATTCCTGGGCCCCGACCCTGCCGTTCTGCACCAACTGGCAGACAGCGCCCGTACCATCATGGAAAATACACCGGAAGTCTGCCTTATCACCACCGACTGGGAACCTCAGATTCCTGTACTGACCATCGAATATGACCAGCCGTCTGCCCGTGCCCTCGGCCTGAGCCGTAATGATGTCAGCCTTTCCCTGCTCACTGCTACCGGAGGAATTCCCATCGGCTCTTTCTACGAAGGCATCCACAAAAACAATATCTATCTGAAATGCCTTGACGAAAAAGGAGAACCCATAGAAGATTTAGGCAATGCACAAGTCTTCTCGTCACTGCCCTCGTTGAACGGACTGCTGAACGAAGAAACCATGGTGAAACTGAAAGCCGGCACGCTTTCGAAAGAAGATTTGGTGGAAAGCATCATGGGAAGTACTCCGCTGAAGCAAATCAGCAAAGGAATTGATATCCGATGGGAAGACCCGGTAGTTCCCCGTTACAACGGTCAGAGAAGCCAGCGTGTACAGTGTTCGCCCGCACCGGGCATAGAAACGGAAAAAGCACGTCTTGCCATTGCAGAACGTATAGAGAAGATACAACTACCCGAAGGATATTCACTGGTGTGGCAAGGTGAGAAGATAGCCAGCGACCAGTCCATGAAATACCTGTTCCAGAACTTCCCGTTGGCCATCATTCTGATGATTGCCATCCTGATAATGCTATTCAAGGACTACCGCAAGCCTATCATCATCTTCTGCTGTATCCCGATGATTTTTGTAGGAGTGGTAGCAGTGATGCTGCTCACGGGGAAGGTATTCAACTTCGTGGCCATCGTAGGAACCTTGGGTCTTATCGGCATGTTGATAAAGAACGGAATTGTACTGATGGATGAAATCACCCTTCAAATCAGTAAAGGGATAGAACCTGTTACCGCATTGATAGACAGTTCCCAAAGCCGTCTTCGTCCTGTTATGATGGCTTCGCTGACCACCATTCTGGGTATGATTCCCTTGCTGTCCGATGCCATGTTCGGCTCACTGGCGGCAGCTATCATGGGCGGATTGCTGTGCAGCACGCTGATTACGCTGCTCTTTATCCCTATATTATACGCCTTGTTCTTCAAAATAAGAAACGATTGATTTATTTCACTGACATACAAAAACAAGAACAAATGAAAAAAACAATGATAATCCCCTTCTGTTTTCTGTTATGGCATCTTGTCGCCCCGGCACAGGCACAGGAAACACTGAGTTTGAAAGAATGCCGTGAAATGGCATTGAAATACAATAAGGAGATGGCGGCTTCTGTAAAACAAACAGAAAGCGCCCACTACACAGCCAAGAGTTACAAGGGGAACTTCTTCCCCAATCTGACAGCTAGTGGAACCGGACTTTACAGCAATGCCGACGGCAGTTATGGCATAGCCGGAGGCAACCTGCCCGTCTTTCTGCCCGACGCCACCGGACAGTTTAATCCGGGACAACCCTCAGGTTTCGCCTATTTTCCCGGTATCAACCTGGATTACAAGATAGGATGGGTCTACATGGGTGGCATACAATTAGAACAACCCCTCTATATGGGCGGTAAAATCCGCGCCGCCTACAAAATGTCCCTGTTAGGTAAAGAAATGGCACAGATGAACGAAACCCTGACCGCCACAGAAGTCATTCTGAAAACAGACCAGGCATACGCTCTGGTAGTGAAAGCGAAAGAGATGAAAACAGTGGCCGACACATACCATGCCGTATTGGCCGAATTGCAAAAGAACGTGGAGAGTGCCTACAAGCACGGACTGAAACCTCAGAACGATGTGCTGAAAGTGCAAGTGAAACTGAATGAAAGTGAACTGGGCATACGCAAAGCCGAGAATGCTCTCCGCCTGGCTACCATGAACCTCTGCCACCTGATAGGAAAACCGCTGACCACGGAGATCCTCATTTCCGGAGATTTCCCGGAAATAGAACAGGAAATGGAATTACAGGTACTGGATATCACCCGTCGTCCGGAATACGGTATACTGGACAAACAAGTGGCCATCGCCCGCCAACAAGTCAAGTTAAACCACAGCGAACTGCTTCCCAAAGTAGGCATCAAAGGTTCATACGACTATGTACACGGTTTGGAACTGAACGAAAAGAATTTTCTGGATAATGCCAGTTTCTCTGTCCTGTTGAACGTAAGTATTCCCCTTTTCCATTTCGGCGAACGCAGCAACAAGGTACGTGCAGCCAAAGCCAGGCTGGAACAAACCCGTCTGCAACAGCAAAATCTGAACGAGCAAATGCTACTGGAACTGACCCAGGCCGCCAACAATCTGGACGAAGCAAAGCTGGAAAGCGAACTTGCCGACCGTTCCCTGCGGCAGGCGGAAGAGAACCGACGTGTCAGCAAAAGCCAGTACGAAGTAGGGCTGGAAACTCTGTCAGACCATCTGGAAGCCCAAGCACTATGGCAACAGGCATACGAAACCCAAGTGGATGCCCGTTTCCAACTTTACCTGAACTATGTGGCTTATCTGAAAGCAGCCGGGACTTTACATGACAAACTGTAAAAGTCTCTACCCTGAGTTTTTGGTTCTTCTTCATTTTGGGGCAAGTGATTTATTCATATCCCTTTATTCATCGGCTATTAGATTGTATTCGGGGATATATTATTCTCTATTTTCGAATATTCATTCGAATGTCTTTATTGGTCGAACTTTGGTAGTGAAGTGTTGCCCCCAAAATGAAGAAGAACCCCGAGTTTTAAAAAGTGCTACCACCCTTTCTTGTATAACCACCTTCCTTCTCTTTTTATTCCCAAACGGATAAAAAAACTAAACTTCGGGAACACTTTCCTGCTTGCGCAGCACATACACCGCATGAGAGTGCTTTCCCTCTTTGTCCAATCTCTTCTCTTCGTACCAACCCTTCAGCTCATAAGCAGCCGTGGTGCGCGCCATCCCCAAGCATTCCGAATAAACCAGACGTGTAATGGAACCGTGTTCCTTCAAATAAGCTTCCAGCAATTTCCAACGCTCCTCTTTAGTATACTTCTTCCCCGTAGGCAGGAAGCCGAACTCGGCACGAAGGATATCCGTATCCTGACGTACCCTCTTGACTAACTCCGGTACCGGACGGAAGTTCACTTTCTTTATCCTCACGGATGCCGCACGTATCTCTTTCCGGTCTGTCACCTCACGCGAAGACAAGGCAAGAGAGAACGTACCCAGTCCGTCCAGCCGCACATTTTTCCCTTGCCGCAAATGGGATACAACCATATCGGCCACCTCCTGTAGCACTCCCACCACACAGCCCGCCGAATATGCGCTGTGCTTGGACAACTCCTTCACTATGTGATCGGTAGTAATCGTTTCCTTCACCACTACCGCCGGATAAAGCACCGGCTTGCCGTCCTTTTCCTTGAAAGGGTTGGCCTTGAAATCATATTTTATATCCATCATTAAAAGATTTGATCTGTATCCGTAAGCCCTTTCTGCTCTATGGTTAAGGGTTCTCTTCCTTTTGTATTCTATCTCCATAAGCTTTGGACTTAACTCCAAAGGCTATGGAGTTATCTCCAAAGCTTATGGAGTCAACTCCGCAACCTATGGAGATAGAACACATCTGGACAAAAGTACTTAATCTTTAGGGGAAAAAGGCTTAATATAACGGAAAAGATGGATTAAGGAGAAAAATAATCAGGTAGTTGGCCCCTTCGTAAAAAATAGAATGAATAAACAAAAGGATACGAAGTGATTTGATGTACACGGAAAGCAATGAAAACATTGTCTGATATAAACAGAACCGTTATAACCAATCATCTGAAAATATATTTGATATATATGAGTTAGAAAAAGAAGTCCTATGCGCAAAATCGACACTTGCAACAAAACTCTTACTGCCTTTTTGCCACATATCACTTTTTTATCGTATTTTTGTGTTGGCAACAAACTAATACCCATAATACACAGACTGATGAAAACCACCATTTTACTTGGCTTATTATTAACTCTTACAGCTTCATGCAAACACCATTCCAACCCCGTAACTACAGAAGAAAACTTCCACACCCAAGAAGCCAACCGTCTGGTAGCAGAAGCGGGAAACCTATGGTCTCCTTCTTTGGACAGCACTTTCTTCTTTAATAATGACAGTGAACATATCTCTATAAACGACAAGGAAATATGGGCCAAACTGGACAGCGCGTTAGCCATTGACCCTACCAATATAAAAGTGTATGTGGGAAGAATTAGTTATTTATCAGCGTGCAAAAAGTACCGTGAGATTCTATCTGTACTCCGGCAAGCCGAAAAACAATCCACCCTCAGTGCCGACTTATGGTCAATGAAAGCGATGTTTGAAGATTATTTCGGAGACAGCCTTACCGCCCAAAAAAATTATCGGTCTGCCGATTCCGCCTATGCCATCCTCATAAAAGAATATGCTACAGACAGCCTCAAGTATGCCAGTTTCCGCATTAACCGCGCACTGAACATGGCATTGATGACTGATAATATTGCGGTTCTTAAAGAAGAGGTGGAACTCGCTAAAAAGATATTTCCTGAGACATGGAAAGGACTTGACACGAATGTTTACGGGAAAAACAAAAAAGACTTTTTCGACAAATGCTTTAACGTCCGCAAAAAGTAATCCTGCCTGCTACATTAAGAAAATTACTAAATCATTGCATTTGAAAGAACAGACCTGTAATACCAACTTTCAATACAAAGATTTTTATAGCACAAAGGTGTAACTTTCTCCCCTTTCTGCCGACTAACCTTTGGAATCTTGCTTTATGTTTTGGCTCTAAACTTTATCGGAATTATAAAACTGGAAAAAAATAAAGAAAGAAATCTGGAAGAACAAATAAGGAATGTACTCCAATACAAAAAGTTATTTCATTGGGGCTATATTACAGGATACCCAATTGTTACCATATTCCTCGGTGTATTTTTTTATAATTACCATCAATGGTGGATGGTATTGACCATATCTATCTTGATGCTGATGGCTATTCTGACTGACTATTTCCTCTTCCATTATGTATCTGACAGAATTAAAGAGCTGACACGGGTGAACAAAGAGTTGGCAGAACTGAAAGAGGAGCATAAAGAATAATTTTTCACTCCATTATGAGGGTACTTAACCGGATATTTTATTCCTTTGTACCCTCAACTAGAATAAAAAAGCACTTTATGTTTCAGCTGTATCTGCTGCTTCGTTTAAAAAATTTTGGAAGGATAGTCATAGAACTGGGCATCTTCAGAATAGTCTTCCTTACCATCTTAACGGTGGCTGCCATCATGATATTGTTCTTGGCAGAAAACCGTTTCGTTATTCCTGTGGTATGCGTTCTCTTATTGGCCAGCTATCATAATTATAGAAAAGATAAAGAGTTTCTACACACTTTAACGTCCCATCTTCCAGTCTTCCTGATCAAAGAGTATACTTTAATCACATTGCCATTTGCGGGAATGGAAATGATAAAAGGGCGATTTACAGAAGCTATCGGTTTATGGCTGTTCGCCACGTTATTGCCTTTCCTGAAAGAAATTAAGCTGGAACACAAACCTATCCGCTTACCTTTTCTCTACAAAGGAAGTTATGAATATATACGGATGTTCCGCCAATCTTTCTGGATATATGCCCTACTCTTGCTTTTTTCCATAGCAGGAACCGTACACGGAAATATAAAAATAGACAAAGTGTGTGTCGTTCTATGGGGATTGATACAGGCGTCAGGCTATCTGCAACCAATGGACACCGGATATCTTCTTCATTTCAAAAATTTCAAGACTTTATGCCGTTTCCAATCGAAAAGTATCGCATGGAATGTTTTCATCACCTCCATTCCTTTCAGCTTAGCGCTTATAGCGTCTACCTATGACCAAGATGAAATCCTCTTTTTCTTATCTTATTATATCGCCACCTTGATTTATGCCATTGGCATCAGTATGTTGCGCCATATCATCCCATCCCCCCTATTGCTGTTTATTGTGCAATTAAGTATATTGATGCCTTTTTATTTAGGTTCTCTTTTTGGTCCGTTTCTTTTAATACCCGGCATGGCTCTTACCACATTGTTGAGCTGCCAGACACGCAAACATTTAAAAAGATTACTATGATAGAAGTGAATGATTTACATAAAAAATTCGGTAAAGTCAAAGTATTAAACGGGATTCATTTAGAATATCACCCTGGAAAAATATATGGTTTGGTGGGTGAGAATGGTGCCGGAAAGACTACTTTATTCAACTGCATGACGGGAATCTATGATTATACCGGAAGCATAACCAAAAGCAAAACTTTAAAAGCAGGTTATCTGTCTGCATCCAACTTCTTTTATTCCCAAATCACGGGTCTTGAATACTTGGAATTCTGTATGAAGGCCAAAGGTCTGCCGGCCAGTACACTCACCATTCAACATTTAAATGAAATTTTCCAACTGCCCCTTGACAGGTATGCTGCCGAATATTCTACCGGAATGAAAAAGAAACTGGGATTTATGGCATTATTATTGCAAGAAAATGACGTATTTATTCTTGACGAGCCGTTCAATGGGGTGGACTTGAAGGGATGTATCCTGATGAAAAGACTCATCCGGCAACTGAAAGCAAAAGAAAAGACGGTGATAATTTCATCACATCTCATTGCCTCGTTAAGGGAAATATGTGATATTATCCACTATCTGAATGAAGGGGTTATCTACAAAGAATACCATGAAGAAACAACAGAAGAGATAGAAGAGGATATATTATGCAACACTAAAAAGATACAGTCCACCTCATACTTTCAGTAAAACACACAGCACTGTCCTTACATGAAAGCTACAAGTTTAACTCCATCCCAATTCTTTTTCACCACTGATATTGCACAGATACCATAAATTCGCGGGGACGAAGTTTTACCCAAGAAGTATAACTCTGCACAGCAGAATAAAGAGTATAACGATATTGTTCCTTATTAAACAGATTCATAGCAGAAGCGGTAAACCTCCATTTTCCGGATTTATGTATCAATGAAACATCTGCAAGCCAAGTATTCAGATGCTGGTCCTTGCTTAAATCATTATAAAAATGCTCTCCGGATAACCGGAAGTCCGTATCATGAAATCCCAAACTGAGAGTCAGCCGTTGAGCTACATCCCACAAAGGGTCTAAACGGGTATCCTTTCCTATTCCGGAACCCCCACAACTGACCGTCGCTTTGTATTCAACCTCAAAAAGTGCAGAAGGGGCCCACACAATTTTAGGTTCGACGCGCAGATAGTCATACCTGTAATTCTGAACGATATTTTCATTCAACTGTTTACCTTCATTGCGTGCTAAAGTCAGTTCCAGAGAAGTCTTCAAATTCCAGTCATATACCCCTTTCGACCCTATGGTATTCAAGGCGTAACTATAAGAGGAATGATTTCTTTCCACAGACGAAAGATAAAAATTACCGTCCTTATAATTACGTTCTGCCATCAGATTATAACGATTGTGGGAATAGGAAGCTGATAAAGTCCAGAAAAATTCCTTGACAGTATTTTTGTATTCCAGATAGCAGGTATAAAGTTGCCGGACGGTTACAGCTACTTTTCCCGTGTGTTTCACCACAGTACGATAATCTTCACGATAATGGAAAGGATAGATATCCTGTATTCCTCCTTCACTCTCGTCCAGGCTGCCTGATAAGGACATTTTCCAACGGGGACTAAACTTATAGCGAAAATAAAGGGAGGGAGCGGCATAAAAACGGGAATAAGATTGCTTTGGAAGACGATTCCACCAGACAGTGGCAGCAGCGGTGAGTAAAAAATCAGTCCTCTCCCATTCTATACGGGGAATAGTATAGAAGGAATAACGAGGAACAGAGTAACTATTCTCCTGTCTCACCGAAGAAAGTTCGCCACGAAAACCACCTGTAAGCTGGTAATTCACTCCATTCTTTTTCCGCATCCCATAAAGGGCGTTATCCGTGTAGGCATTGTCGATGTTCATTTCTTCATATTCCGTAGGGATAGACTCATATGTCTGTCCGGTGACAGTTCGATATGTGTTTTCGTTGATGTTATCAGGCAAATTCAATTCGTCCCTACGGTGGATGCAGGTGGCAATCAGTCTGTTATCGGCAGATGACACGGGCAGGTTGCGGTGAATCACTGTCAGTAAAGCAGGAAGATGGGTGTAACGGATATACGACCGGATTCCCCAGGTGTATTTTTCTTTGGTGTAAAGTTGGTTGAAATAATTCTTCAATTCCCATTGTGAATTCTTTATCTTTTGGAAAATAACATTATCACCCGTTATATCCGAAACTCCTGATTTCCATGTTCCTGCAAACGAAAAATTCTCACGAGTGTACCGACTTGCAGCATTATCTTCATAATTTACTTCACCATTCAGACAATCGGTTTTTAAACGGTCATGCCGATTGATAGCCGTATGCACCGTATCTTGTGCAAAATAATAGATTTCCTCACTTCCATATTGCCGGGTTGTGCGGTCATGGATATACCCTAACTGAAATCGTAATTGCTTTTCTTCATCCAATCGGTACAGGCGGTTGGCAGAGGCTGTATGCGTTTCATTGAATAACAGCCTTTTTTGCGACAAGGGCATGGCCGGTTCGGGTAAAGGAAGAAAAATGGGAGGATTGCTGTCCGTCACCCGGTCAAAGCTATTGCCGGATGCCAGTTTCTGTTGGTCGGAAAACAGATTCCGGCCTATATTATTTGCCTTGTAAGTATAGACAGTCTGCCGGTTACGACTCAATTGCAGTACATTGAACGAAGCGTCGTAAAGTGCCTTCTCTCCATAACCTCCCCCTGCCATAACGGTATAAATCCATTGGGAACGGACTTCGGGTTTCAATTTCAAATTCAAGGCAACGTCATCCGTAAAGGTCTTGCCACGCAAGGACTTAATGGGTTGGTGTCCTTCAATGACCTCCGCTGCCTGTACGGCATCCGCTTTCAGATTATTATTAATTTGATTATAACGACCGCCACTCACATCCATACCTTCCACATAGAGATTACTGATCACTTTTCCATTATATTTTATAGTTCCATTCTCTTCCACATTGATGCCGGGAAGTTTTTTCAACACATCACTTACATTCCGATCTTTGGAAGATGTAAAACGGGTGAGGTCATATTTCAAGGTATCCTGCCGTCCCCATACGCGCCCCGGACGAATCTGTACTTCTTTCAGCAAGACAGCTTCCTGCTCCAGTTCGATAGTTAACGGACGACTGATAAGTACCGGTATGGTCTTTTTCCTGTAACCCATATAAAATACCGTTATTGTCCTGTCTTTCAAGGATGAAGAGGAAAGTTGAAAACGTCCGTCAGCATCTGTCAAAGTATAGTTGATGATATTGCCATCCCCTCCCTGTTGCAAAGTGACGGTAGCGGATTCCAAAGGCTGACGGGTAACTTTGTCCGTTACCCGTCCCTTTATCGTGTTTTGTGCGTTTGTGTGAATATGAAGCAAAAAGCTCAACAAAGAGAGAATGATTGCTGTTTTCATCTTGTTATTTTTCAGATAATTCTATCGGATTATAAGGTAATTCAAAGTTTTTCAACGTGTTACCTTGCTCATCTTTTACCGTCAATTTTACATTGGGGGCTGTAGAAGTGATAAAGCCTACCGGGTCCTTGGCATAACGCTCATATACCTTATTCAAATCTCTACGACTGATGGATTCAAAACCTTTTCCATTGAAAAGAAGTGGTTTCGGTCCACGGAATTGCTCGATACCTGTACATTCAAATGAATAATGTCGGCGGTCATCCTCAGCCTTTATGATGAGACCTGGCAATCCACAAAGTTTCCAAGGCCCTTCACTTACAGGAATTTCCATCGTGAACCATGCCGTATAACTTCTTCCCCGGAAGTGACCAGTTGCTTTCCGGCAATGATAAGTCAGAATAGTAGCCGTATCGGGTAATAAGGTCCATACCGGTTTTTCATTCTTTTCCTCGCAACGGAAATTACTGGTAGCCAACCGGTCAAGCGTTGTCACCTTTCCCGTAGGATAGTTCTTATAAATCCGATATGTAATACGCCCGTTTCCATAAGCCTTGGCATGTTGCTGCAAGACATCTTGGGACACTTTATTAGCATAGTCGGCGATCAAAGTAGAATCCCGAAGATAAGTAGTGTAACTATAAAATTGCGAACATTTCTTTCCCACTTCCAGCATCATCGTTTCCGAATTGGGCTGACGATCGGCCTTAGTTGTGTCCTCTACCATCTTCAACTCATACTGGGCACGGAAAACCAATTCATCTATGGGTTCGCTTTTCTTCACATCATCCATAGCGAGAATGGTTATCTGCGCCGTAGCCGGCAATGCCATGATTGCCCAAAATAACAGGTTTGCCAGTTTCTTTTTCATAATCCGAATTGTTTTTAAGTGATGAATTTTATACTGCAAAGCTAGGTCCTTCTCTCCTTCCCGATACCACAAAATTATTACTGAAATATTACGCCGATGAAAAAACAACCCTCGTGTACATTGCATATCTAAGGATAGCCCGTACCTTTGCTTTAACGAAAAAAAGAAAAGATGGAAAAAAGAATAAAAACAGTATGGATACTGACTATCATTACAGCTATACTGATAATAGGCGGTCAAGGCTATTGGCTTCACCACCAATATTGCTATTCAACGAGAACGTTCATGCAGGAACTGCATAAACAAATACTGCAACTGGAAAAAGAAGAAATGAATACACGCTATGACAAACGGACTAACAACCACAAATATACACTGAGCTACAAAATAGAAATGCCGGATTCGGTGAACCAAAACGGCAAAACAACCTGTGTCATTAGTTTTTATAGACAAAAAAGTGAAATTAATAATCTGGATTCATTGATAAAACAGAATGCATTGTTGAATGAGGAAAGTGTTATAGTCCGCGACAGTTTTCGGGTAGAGAACATTTCCAATGAAATTCTATTTGATGCAGCCACACGTTATGGAGCCGAGATGACCCACCCCTTTCGAGCTGAAATTTTTGATTCACTATTACAAGCCAACCAGATAAAACTGACAAATATCAGACTGATGCAGACTGATTCTATCCTGTGGCATGGAAGCTATACCTCTTCCACCCGATTGTTCAAACCTGAAATGTATATTGTTTATCCTTATAATCCTTTACTTAAACAGGCATTGACGGCATCCATACAGATACCTTTCCCCTCCCTTCTCCAACAAATGGCATGGCAGCTGTTGGGTAGCCTGATATTAGTTCTGCTCTTGGTATTCTGCCTTATCTACCAGATCAAGACCATTTTGAAACAACGGAAAATAGACGAAATGAGAAAAAGCTTTGTAAATACCATGATACATGAGCTGAAACGCCCCGTACAAACCTTGAAAATGTGTATTGCCTTTCTCAACAACAAGTCCATGCGTACAGACGAAAGAGCAATGGATGAAGTAGTAAAGGATTCCATGTTTGAACTGGACAATCTTTCTGCCTACCTAGCCAAAGTAAGGGATATGACACGGGCTGACTATGAACACACGCCTCTCCACATCCGTACTTTTGATTTACGGGAAACCGTAAATAAATTAATCCGGCTTACCAATATACCTGCCGATAAACAGGTTACGGTTCATCCGCACTATAAAATGGAATCCACTTTGGTCATCGCCGACCCGGTACATATTGCCAACATCATCAGCAACCTAATAGAGAACGCCATCAAGTACTCCGGTAAAGAAGTCCGGATTGATTTATCCTGTATACAGAAAGAACACACCCTTACTATACAAATAACAGATAACGGAATTGGAATTCCGCCAGCAGAGCAAAGCAAGGTTTTTGATAAGTTTTATCGCGGCAGCCATATACCAGACCGAAATATACCGGGTATCGGACTAGGGCTAAGTTACGTAAAACTTCTCACCGAAGCACACCACGGATACGTATCCTTGACCAGCCAGCCGGGTAAAGGAACGACTTTCAGTATTGTATTACCTCAATAATCATTTCAACAATTCATATAAGATGAAAACAATCAAAATACTTTTCGCAGATGATGATTTAAAATACTCCATGCTCTTAAAACGTTTTTTGGAAGCAGAAGGCTATGAAGTTACTTACGCAGGGAACGGAAACATTGCTTTACAGCAATTTCCCTTAATAAAGCCCGATTTGGTATTGCTTGATATCAATATGCCCGAACTGAACGGCTTTGAGGTAGCGGCAAAAATACGGAAACAAAATCATCAGGTACTTATTTTCTTTCTTTCAGACCGTAGCGATAAAGCCGACCGTCTGAAAGGTTTTGATCTGCAGGCCAATGATTATCTAGCAAAGCCTTTTTATCCCGAAGAGCTGTTGGCACGTATCCGTGAACGGTTTCAATGTGTAGACAACAGAATTGAAACAGAAATCTATACATTCGGGAAAAGTACATTCAACTATACCACCAATGAAATAAGGACAGGAAATAACAAGGTACTGATTACTTCCCGACAGGCTGAGATACTCCGAATATTAGCTAAAAACCTCCATGTTCCCGTAGATCGGGAAATACTGTTGAAACATGTATGGGGAGCTTCATCCTATGCCAATTCGCTGGCATTAAATGTACAAATAACCTATTTACGAAAAGCGTTGCGCAATGACTCCAGTGTGAAGATAGAATCACTGATGAAGAAAGGATATGTGTTACACATAGAAAAAGGATAAGAAAACTCTTTATAGTTTGCCTTTCTGAATGAAATGAAGAATGACGAACTATAAAGAGTTCAAATTGCCGAAAGCACTCTTTTTTATAATGTATAAGTTCCTTCGACCAGCTTGCCCATCGCCCATACGGCACGGATATTCAAATCCTGGTCAAGAATCAAGATATCGGCATCTTTTCCTTTCTGCAAGGAACCTTTACGGTCATATACTCCCATAAATTTCGAAGGAGTTTCGGAAGCCATACGGACAGCATCCTCCAAAGGAATTTCCGCCTTCTGCACCAAGGTACGGATCAAACGGTCCATGGTAGCCACACTGCCTGCCAATGCTGAACGGTCTGCCAGTTTGCACACACCATCCTCTATGATGACACGAGGATCGAAAGCCACGTTACTGTCACTGGCCGCACATGCCAAAGCATCTGTAATGACACAAGCACGTTCTACACCCTTTATCTTATAAACCAACCGTAAAATGGTAGGTGGTACATGAATGCCATCGGCCACCACTTCCACATTCATATCGTCTATCAGATAAATACTCTCTACTGTTCCTTCATATTTATACTCACGACGCTTGTGAAAACCGGGCATTGCATTATAGAAATGCGTGGCCAGCGTATAACCTGAATCCCATGCAGAACGAATGTCTTCATATTCAGCCTGAGTATGGGCCACAGATGCCACAATCCCTTTTCCCGTAATGTATTTTCCGAACTGCATAGCCCCCGGCAATTCGGGAGCTGCATCCCAACGCTTGATACAATTCCATTTCTCTACAATAGGAATATACTCATTAGGGTCCGGATCTTTAATATTCTCAGGCATTTGTCCACCGGCCATCTTGATGTTCAGATAATGACCTTCCAGGTGCAATCCCAATACCGGACTGTCCGGTTCCGCCATCAACTTGGTACAAGTTTCGGCAGCCGCCTCAATCATCGGTACGGTAGAAGAAGACAATGTTGGAAAAATACTGGTAGTACCATGTTTCATGTGAGCATTAATGGCTGTACGGAAAGCCTCTTCCGTACCTTCCATAAAATCACCGCCACCACCACCATGACAATGGATTTCCACACCACCGGGAACAACATACATACCTTTAGCGTCAATCAGCTCGGCTCCGATAACAGCTAAATCACAATTGGTAACTTCTAAAATCTTATTGTCGCGCATAAGGACAGACCCGTCCTTCAACCAGCCCTGTGGGGTAAGAATCTTTGCGTTAATGATTTGGGTCAACATGATACTATGATAAGTTAGGATTTTTAATTGGCATATTAAATTCGCCAACAAAAATAGCAACTTTTTCACTTTCTGAAACAGATTTCCCCAATTATTTTCTAACTTTTTTAATAAATAAGCCCCGCTTAATAAAATCAAGCGGGGCACAGATAGTGGAAATTGAAACAAATCTTTTTACTTACTTATTAAAACTAGCCTACCTGATTTAAGTCCTTTACCTGTTGCGGTCAGTGTAATTTCTCCCGGTTTATCGGTGCTTTGCACAACAGCAGTCATCATTCCGTTAAACACTTTCATTTGCGGAACATGGAAAAGTTCCAATGAAGTGGGGTCTCCGTTTGCACCGGCACGATAGGTTCCCGCACCTTTTACAGCATACTTGATGAGATGCTGTGCGTCGGGACAAAGGTTACCTTCTTTATCCACCACTCTCACTGTGACAAATGACAAATCCTTGCCATCAGCCTTTATTTCATTGCGATCTGCAACCAATTCTATATGGTCGGGCTTACCTGCCGTATGGATTTCCTTTTCGGCTACAGCATCCCCTTTCTCATTGTATGCAACCACTTTCACGGTTCCCGGCTCATACTTTGTATCCATCCACATCAAACGGTAGCGTTTCTGGCGCTTGAAATCTGCTATGGAAGCAGAATCCGCACTATTTTCAGCCGTTACAGTCAAATCCTTGGTACGCTTACCCTGGCTCTTGCCATTGATAAACACTTCTGCAGACGGATAATTGGTATAGACAAAGATCGGGGTCACTTCTCCTTCACGTCCCGGCCATGTCCAATGAGGAAGGATGTGCAGTGTCTCTTCATCTTTGTTCCAATGGCTGCGGTACAAATAGTAACGGTCTTTGGGCAATCCGGCCAAGTCGATTATACCGAACAAAGAAGAATGGCTGGGCCAGTCAGTATAATAAGGAGTCGGTTCGCCCAGATAATCGAAGCCCGTCCATACGAACTCTCCGATCCCCCATGCGTTATCCTCGTGCCAAATCCAGTCGTCTTCCGGCAAATTGGACCAACCACAATGTTCCACATCGTAAGAAGAAGACTGATGATCGTCATATTTCTTCATAGCCTGACGGACAACGGGGAATTTATAGACACCACGCGAACTTACTGTAGAAGCTGTTTCACTACCTAAAATAATCTGCTGAGGCAACTTCTTATAGTTTTCAGGATATTTATGGGGACGATAATTGAAACCGGCCACATCCATAACGGCAGCCATATTATTGTTTACCACGGCATCGGGCGCATCCATACCTTGTGTTACAGGGCGGGTGGGGTCTTCACGATGGCAAATATCCTGCAACATACGCGAGAGTTTCGGACCGTTACTGCCGCTCCACTGATCAGGTACTTCATTACCTGTACACCACATCACAATACTTGGGTTATTACGATAGTGACGAATCAGATTCGTCAAATCCTTATCCACCCATTCATCAAATACTTTATGATATCCATTGGCCATCTTTGCCGATTTCCATTCGTCAAAGGATTCCGCCATCACCATCATACCCATCTCGTCACAAGCCTCCACCAGTTCGGGAGCCGGCATATTATGAGAAGTACGGATTGCATTACAGCCCATATCTTTCAGAATACGAATCTGACGACGGATAGCGGCATCATTTACAGCACCTCCCAACGGGCCCAAGTCATGATGGTTACATACTCCTTTGAATTTGGTCAATTTTCCATTCAGAAAGAAACCCTTGTCGGGGATAATCTCCAAGGTACGGATACCAAAACGAGTGGTATATTCGTCTTTCAAGGTATTCCCTTCATATACTTTGGATTCAGCCGTATAAAGAACCGGAGTTTCAGGACTCCACAACTCAGGATTGGCTACTGCAAACTCCTGTTCAAACAAAGTATTGTCAAAAACACTCAACTTGTTTTCCCCGGTAGCAACCACTTTGCCGTTTTTATCCTTAATCTGCGTCACAATACGGTAATTATCCTTATTGGCTCCTTTGGGGCTAACCAAAGAAGTTTTCAAAGACACTTTTGCATATTTGTCTGTCACCACGGGAGTGGTAGCATACGTCCCCCATGTCGGGATATGCGCATCTTCATTGATTACCAGATGAACATTGCGGTACAAACCGGCCCCCGGATACCAACGTGATGATTCAGGCTCGTTTTCCAAACGGACTGCCAGCTCGTTCTTCTCACCCGGTTTCAGATAAGGGGTCGCATCCACATAAAAGGAATTATAACCGTATGGCCAATAGCCTGCCTCCTGCCCGTTCACATAGACACGGGCATGGCTCATTGCTCCGTCAAATATCAAAGTAGCCTTCTTGCCTTTTTCAAAACCGGGAGCATCAAAGTTCAGGCGATACCATCCGGTTCCTACAAATGGAAGACCTCCGGTACGGCCGGCATGTTCCAAAGCCTCTGTCTGTCCATCCTGAGTGATAGCCATTTCCTGCTTGTCGTTATTGATACTGAACGGACCATAAATCGCCCAATCATGAGGAACGGTGACGTTCTGCCATTTACTGTCATTATAACCGGGATTGGCAAATTCCGCATTATCTTCACGCGTAAATTTCCACCCTTTTTCGAAAGTCTGCTCTGTACGTACCTGCGCTTGCATAAAAGCAAAACAACAAACAGCTCCTAACGCAGCACACAAAAATCGTTTCGTATTCATAGTTATTTCTTATTAGGATTTTCTGTTACTATAAAAGTAATTTCACCTGCCTTGATCAAATCATCATGCGAAATCAAATATTTATTAAGTTTCTTATTGCCCAGTCTGATTTCCTTTATATAATCCCCTTGTCCTTCTTTCTTGATAACCAATTCTTTCTTGCCCCAATAGTTAGGATCAAGCTGAACGGTCACTTTATCAAAAGTAGGAGTAGTCAATGTATATTCGGGCACACCCGGACAATCCGGATAGAATCCCATCATACTGAATATAGCCCATGCAGACATCGTACCCGTATCATCATTGCCAGGAATTCCATCCGGCTTAGTTGTGAAATACTTAGCCAGCAATTCCTTCACCAATTTCTGTGTACGCCATTCTTCACCCTTGAAACGACTGAACAGGTAAGGATAAGCTATATCGGGTTCATTAGCCGGATCATAATTTCCTTCATCGAACACGCTTTGCAGCTTATCGACAAATTTCTTATCACCTCCCATCAGTTTCACCAGTCCATTGATATCATGAGGAACAAAGAAAGTGTAATTCCATGCGTTACCTTCGTGGAAACCGGGACTAGGTGCAAAATTCGCTCCTTCTTTCGGGTCAAACGGTTCATAGAACTTACCTTCCTTGGTGATAGGACGCAAAGTTCCGAAATCCTTGCTATAATAATTCTTATACCCCATAGAACGTTTGCGGAACAGTTTCGCATCTTCCTTTTTACCTAGAGCCTCTGCCAAAGTGGACAGCGCATAGTCGGCAACATAATATTCCAAAGCATGAGAAACCGAGTTGTCATACTGGCTTTCCATCGGCACATACCCTTTGGACATATAATCGTCATTATCCGGACGCATCAGATTATCCTTGCCCGGAGTAGTGGCCGACTTATACATTCCCTTATAAGCTTCGTCAATGTCAAAGTCTTGCAATCCCTTCATCCAACTGTCTACCAGAACAGGAATAGAGGGGTCACCTTCCATAGTCAATGTTTCACGACCATATAATTCCCATTTCGGGAACCATCCGTGTTCCTTGTACATGCCCATCATGGTGTGAATCATATCCATCTGACGCTCCGGATATACCAAAGTCATCAACTGGTGATAGTTACGATAAGTATCCCACAATGAGAATACCGTATAACGGTTACGGTTGGTGGTCAGAATCTTGTCTCCCTCCATTTGTGGATATTGTCCGCTTACGTCCTGCAAAATATTAGGATGAATCATGGTATGATACATAGCGGTATAGAATACTCCCTTTTGTTCTTCCGTGCCACCTTCTACCTTGATACGGGAAAGATCATCATTCCATCTCTTACGGGCCTCCGCACGCAGTTTGTCGAATGTTGTGCCGAAAGGCTGTTCTTTTTCCAAATTCAGACGAGCATTCTCAATGCTGACAAAAGATACGCCCATACTGACCTCAATCACTTCTTCCGCCGTAGTATCGTAAGTAAACCACACTCCTATATCATCTCCGCTTATTTCTTTTGTATAAGCAGTATAGAGTTTGTATTTACCGGCTGTATCGTCCCATTGCGCCTCCACACCCATCGGACGCATCATTTTCCAATAACCGCGTTTTGCCGGTACTTTGTTGATACGCATTACAAAATAGATGGGAAATACTGCCTGAGGATTGTAACAGAAAGTTCCCAACAACTTGGTACCTTCAATCTCACGGTCGTTTACAAAACGAACGGTAGCACCACTCTCATTGGTCAATCCCTCTCCCAGATTCAACAAGATATTGCTTTGTCCGGCAGGAAAAGTAAAGCGTGCCATACTGGTACGTGGGGTGGCAGTCAGTTCACATTTCACATTGTATTTATCCAGTATATTGGTATAATAACCCGGATTTGCAGTCTCACCTTGATAGAAACTTCCATAATTATGATAATCCACATCCAGTTTGCCGGTGGTAGGCATTAATAACAATGATCCCAATTCCGGACAGCCTACCCCGCTAAGGTTAACGTGCGCAAAACCGGTAAGATATTTATTATTGAATTCGTATGGAGTGGACCACCATTGCTTATCTTTATCCTTATCCCCTTCGGGAACTCCCATCACATTGAAAGGAGTCACCGACATCATTCCATGAGGAGTTAATGCTCCGGGATTTGTCGTACCGTAATTAGTAGTACCCACAAAAGGGTTTACATAATCTACCGGCTCTTTCTGTGCTGCCGCAGAAAAAACTGAGATACAAATCAGAACAGCCGATAACAAAATTTGTTTCTTCATGCTATTTGTTGTTTATATAGGTTCTATTATTTCACTACAATTTCATCTGTAAACAAGAAACCTCCGAATTCACCCGAAGATGCCTGATAACGTATGTAACGTGCTTTGGCATTTCCTTCCCAACCAAAGTTGGTGAAAGTCACCTTGTCATCCTTCACTACTTTGTGTTCCATGCGCTTCAGTTCCGTAAACTCCTTACCATCATTAGAAACGGAAATGATTACTTCTGAAGGCATAAAGACTTCAGGTCCACACACCTGCATAAAGTCTGCTCCAACAGAATGAATTTCTGTTTCTTTTTCCATATCAATGGTCACATCCATTCTTTTTTTGTCTATGAAACCTTGCCAGCGCTTGTCACCATAAGTCCAGCCTCCAATCACCCCATCTACCAAGGCACTATCACCACCGGCCGAATAGCCGGGATAATAAGCGGCATCCGGTCCGTAAGTCACTTTCTTACCTACTGCCAAGTGTTGTATGGGCTGATCCGCTCCCGGACGATTTCCTATCTCATTTTTCAAATCGAAAGGATGGTATCCTTCAGCTTTCAATGCCTCTACCTCTTTCAATGCGCGAGCATGAAAATCATCATAGTTCTTCACAGAAGGATCACTCCAAGCAACTTCCGCCAACGCAAGAATACGAGGAAAAATCATCATTTCCGCATGTTCCGGAGTCGGAATATATTCTGTGAATAAATTAGCTTGTACTCCATACACTAACTGGACTTTATCCGCACTCAAAGTATCGGGTACAGGATTAAATGAATAAACTTTGGCCAAAGGCAGATACCCTCCTATTGCTTCCGGCTGGGAATCAGGAGCATCCTGATAAGAATCAAAATAGCAGAACTCACCCGGACTCATAATAGCCATGTGGCCGGAATCAACCGCTTTCATTCCCCCTTCCGTGCCACGCCATGACATGACAGTAGCATTAGGCGCCAAACCACCTTCCAATATTTCATCCCAACCCAATAATTTACGTCCGTGGGCATTCAAAAAGACCTCGATACGATGAATCAGATAACTCTGTAACTCGTTCACATCTTTCAAGCCCTCTTTTTTCATACGTGCCTGGCACAGTTTGCAAGTGGGCCATGAGGCTTTACCGGCCTCATCCCCTCCTATATGAATATATTCGGACGGGAAAAGTTCCATCACCTCTGTCAGCACATTTTCCAGAAACTCAAAAGTCTTTTCATTACCGACACAGAAATCGGCTTGTTTGTAAGGTTCGTGTGTACAAGACAACTCGGGATAAGCAGTCAGTACTTCTTCCGAATGCGCAGGCATCTCTATCTCAGGAATAACAGTAATAAAACGTTCCTGAGCGTATGCCACCAGTTCACGGATATCATCTTGAGTATAATAACCTCCGTGAGCATCTTTACTACCTTCTTCTTCATACCGTCGTCCGTTATTCCACCATTCTTTCCATGTAGGAAACTCACGCCATGCCGCAAATTCTGTCAGACGGGGATATTTTTTTATTTCAATACGCCAGCCCGCAGCGTCAGTAAGATGCAGATGCAAACGGTTCAATTTATAATATGCCAAAGCATCCATCTGCTTTTTTATAAATTCCTTGTTGAAAAAATGACGGGAAACATCCAGATGCAACCCTCGATACCCAAAACGAGGATTATCCTGGATCGAAACACATGGCACCTCTCCTCCGGAATAGAGTTGGCGTAACGTCTGCATTCCATAAAACAGACCGTCCGACGAACCGGCACGGAGGTCAATTCCTTTCGGCGTCACATCCAACTGATAGCCTTCCGGGCTACCGGACCAAGCATCATCGATCACAGTTTTGACACTTTGGGAAGACCGTCCGCCAAATAAAGCAAGACTATCGACCCTGAAGGTTCCTCCGGTCATTGTCATCCGTTCCGGTTTGGGAATAAGATTGACCTGCCGGACTTCCTCCGGAGAGCAGGCAATCAATAGCAACGAGCAAGCGGCAGCCAGCCCGGTTACATAATTGCGAGACTGTTTTGGCAGTAACATAAATATTTAGTTTAGTGTGTTTAATTCTTGGAGGGTAAATATACGAAGAAAAAACAGACAAGCTCCTATTTCAAACAAAAAGCTATGCTTTATTAGGCACAAAAAGAGGATATGCCTGTTCTGACATATCCTCCTATGTAAAGAAAGCCGCACCGTAGATATGAACAAACTCCGTATGACAGGATTTGAGTGCTTTGCCATCTTTGTAATCCGCCGTGCTAAGCATGCCCCGAAGGGTGCGGCCCGCCATTGACGACAAGAGCTGTGTCTCGGAATTAAAATAAACTGATGAGTTTCCCAATCGAACATGTGCGGCTAACTCATTTTTCTTATCACAAAGATATGTAATAGGAATGAAACCACCAAACTTTTGACATAAAAAAAGAGCTCCATTTAGGAGCTCTTTTTCCAATTGCTATATAATGTCAATTACTTAACTTTAGCAACGATTGCTTTGAAAGCTTCCGGATGGTTCATAGCCAGGTCGGCAAGAACTTTACGGTTGATTTCGATACCTGCTGCATGCAAAGCTCCCATCAGACGAGAGTAAGACATACCTTCCAGACGTGCAGCAGCATTGATACGCTGAATCCACAATGCACGGAAGTTACGTTTCTTGTTACGACGGTCACGGAATGCATAAGTCAAACCTTTTTCCCACGTATTCTTAGCAACGGTCCACACGTTCTTACGTGCACCATAGTAACCACGGGTAAGTTTTAAAATCCGTTTTCTTTTTGCTCTTGAAGCAACATGATTTACTGATCTAGGCATAATTCTAATCTGTTTTGAATGTTAGCGTCATCTCTTAGGATGAACTTGATTGCTAAATGCATTCGGTTAATAAAAATCGTTATAAAACTCGCTTAATGAATAAAGATTACTTCATGCAAAGCATCTGCTTTACGTTGCTTACGTCAACACTAGCTACCAAACCCGTGTGAGTAAGATTTCTCTTTTGCTTCTTAGTCTTCTTTGTTAAGATATGACTCTTAAAAGCGTGTTTTCTTTTGATCTTTCCTGATCCGGTAAGGGCGAACCTCTTTTTGGCACCGGAATTAGTCTTCATCTTAGGCATTTTCCAATTATTTTTAATTATTAAACTTAACCTCCCTTCTATCAGGGACGGATTTTATTCTTCTGTTTTCTTATCACCCTCGCTTTTAGGCTTAGGTGTCGTGATCACTTTCTTTACAACTTTCGGAGCTGCGGCCGCAGCCGGGGCTGAGCCAGTGCCCGCTTTCTTCGGAGTAAGCATGATAATCATACGTTTTCCCTCCAATACCGGCAACTGCTCTACTTTTCCATAATCCTCCAAATCGTTGGCAAAACGAAGCAGCAGGACTTCTCCCTGTTCCTTGAAAAGGATAGAACGGCCTTTAAAGAACACGTAGGCTTTGACCTTCGAACCTTCCTCCAAAAATCCCTTAGCGTGCTTCAATTTAAAATTGTAATCATGATCATCTGTCTGAGGCCCGAAACGAATCTCCTTCACGACCACTTTCACAGATTTCGCTTTTTGCTCTTTCTGACGCTTTTTTTGCTGATAGAGGAATTTCTGGTAGTCGATTACTCTACAAACGGGGGGCGCAGCATTCGGTGAAATTTCAACCAGATCGAGCCCCTGATCTTCAGCCATCTTTAATGCCTGAGAAGTAGGATAAACTCCCTGTTCTACGTTATCACCTACTAAACGAACTTCACGAACACGAATACGTTCGTTGATTCTATACTGTTCTTTCAGACTGTCATTCTTCATTCAAAAAGATTTATTCTCCTCGTTATTAGTTATTTAATCATTACTTTTTTGCCAGCGATTCATCATTTCCTCTACCTCGCCATTCAAAAGCGCTGCAAAGGTAGCAATTTTCATCGAACCTTTATCACCTTCGCCCTGTTTTCTTACAGAAACTTCACCATTTTCTGCTTCTTTTTCTCCAACGATGAGCATATAAGGGATTCTTTTCAATTCATTGTCACGAATTTTACGACCGATCTTCTCATTTCGGTCATCTACGATAGCACGGATTTCCTGATTACCTAACTCACGTGCGATTTGCCAAGCGTAATCATTAAACTTCTCGCTGATCGGCATGATACATACCTGCTCCGGAGTCAACCACAACGGGAACTTTCCGGCGGTGTGCTCGATCAATACGGCAACGAACCGTTCCATGGAACCGAACGGCGCACGGTGGATCATAACCGGACGGTGCTTCTGGTTGTCGGCACCCGTATATTCCAATTGGAAACGTTCCGGTAAGTTATAGTCTACCTGAATCGTACCTAACTGCCAACGGCGGCCGATAGCGTCTTTCACCATGAAGTCGAGTTTCGGACCGTAGAAAGCGGCCTCTCCATATTCGATCTTAGCTTTCAAGCCTTTTTCCTCACAAGCCTCTACAATCGCTTGCTCAGCCTTCTCCCAATTCTCGTCGCTACCGATATATTTCTCACGGTTCACCTTGTCACGCAAGGAGATCTGAGCCTCGAAGTTCTCGAAATTCATCGTCTTGAATACGATCGAGATGATGTCCATTACGTTCAAGAATTCCTGCTTTACCTGATCGGGGCGGCAGAAAATATGAGCATCATCCTGCGTAAAGCTAC